>WLWD01000724.1_pt1 | contig 60419 bp, 38 predicted proteins | sample 6712731 | NCBI WGS metagenome assembly WLWD01 (sample SAMN12718690, study PRJNA576275) | sponge metagenome | isolation source: marine sponge | host: Mycale hentscheli | place: New Zealand: South Island, Marlborough, Capsize Point | collected 2014-11-01 | reverse complement strand
GGGGGGGAACACTGGGATTCCCCTCCCCCGCCCCCCCAAGCAGAGGTTTTTCCCTCTCCCAAACGGAGTTGTTTTCCCCCACAACTGAAGTCATATTGTCCTTCTTCAATTGATATAAATTTGGTACATTAATACATTAATTAAATAATAGTAACTGATGTTCATCAATGGACTGGTAAATACTTCCAAAGTTACAATAAAATACGTCTGTTTTGCTGTCCAAATATAGCCAAAATTTCTTCAAAGTTAACCTTAGTCATTTCGGGACCCTCAATAGCTACCCTCATGAGTTGTGCTAGAGAAACATCTGAAAGACGTCTACGCAGCCTGTTCTTTACTAATTTCATCTGGCTGAATGATCGCTCAACGGTAGCAGTACTCACAGGAATAGCAAGTAGTATGTTCATAAGACTGAACATTTGAGGGAATATAGCCTTGTAACTATCACATTTGCATTGATTGTAATAAATCCTGCAAACTGATTTTGCCTGGACAACAGAAGCTTTTTCCTGTATCAATGCTCTCCTGAATGTTTTCCATTCAGATAGAAGTTCTTCTCGGTCAAGAACAGCAGGGGATGTATGTATTGTTCCATCATATTCTATAGAAGCATCATTGCCATAATAGTCTGCAAGTGTATTAATTTCCTCAAGACCATATTATGATGTAATTTGACTTTCTTCAGTAGGAAATTTTGCAGGATCGAAAATTGCAGCAGCAGACAATACCTTGACAGCCTCGTCCGTAAATCGTTGATTGATATTCTCAATCAAGCTGTCCAAGTAGGGCACAGCAATTTTTCCCTGTATTCATGAAGAAAGTTCAAGCTGTCTGATTTTAAGTGAGATGATCTTCGCCTGTGTTCACTGACAACTATATCATATTCTTCTTTCAACTTTGTAATTGTTTGAACAGATGTGTACCACTCAGACCCTTCATTTTTGAGACTTTTGAGCTCTTCAAGGAGAAATTTCATAATTGAGGGTATTTTGCTGAAATCAGCTATTTTTGTTTGCATTGCTACAATAATTTTAGCCAGAATCAGTGTAAAGGTGAAACCAACCTAATGTAGTGCAGCTGCTTACTAAATACTTTAACAGCCCATAATTAACACGTGCCAATAATGGGTGGTGGGGGGCTGGAGCTAAACTGTAAATTCCCATGATTAAAACATGTTGTAATACTAACTAAGAAAATTTTAAAAAAAGTTGTTGCATTGCCCCATCTTCAATCTTGCATAGTTTAGTGAGATAATTTTGATATCTGTTCAAAATATTTAGTCAGAATTATTACTTTTCTTCTCTTAAATAAATGTTCTCCTATAAGTTTAAATATTATGATATTTTCATTAATTGTACACCTCGTAAATTGCCCATTCAAAAATGTACGGGGAAAATCGGTAAAATAGCACGGCTGGAGTTGAAATAGTACAGTTACCAAAGTGAAATAGTATAGATAAGTGCGCACGCGTGGAGTAGTTAGCCTTGGAAACGCCAGCATTTTTTGCTGAAAAGTTTGTTTTGAAGTAATGGTGGTCTAATGTTAGGATGTAGATGTACTATTAGCGAGTGATAGCATGAGTAAACCGTGGTATTAGGGATGAATAGCACGCGTAAAAAGGAATAAATAGCACTCGCCTTCGCCTTGTGCTATTTCAATCCTGAATACAACGGTTACCCGCGCTATTACTCATACAAACTTGAAAAACTAGTTTAATGGAGACACACACACACACAATATGTATCTAGTAATGTTATTCTCTTTATTGTGCTGATCTTTTATTGGGCTGGTTTTTGAGAAAACTCAAAGCTATCAGCTCTGTGTGTACTAGCTTTAGTGGGTAACACCCCCTTTTGTCACATCGCAATCATGTGAGCTAGCATTATGCAGTAGATTTGCTTTATGTGCTGAAAAGTTAACCGAGTGCTTGAATTGAAGTTTCTTGTTAAAAGAGACCTCTGGAATGCTGGCTATATATATCAGTTGTATAGTCGCCACCAAAGTTCCATCCTTGTGGCAGCATAAAGTTACTCAAAGTCTTTAGTTACTAATAGTCTAATTATCAGACTGGGGTTATAACACATGGAGTACGTACCAATTGTCTTTTTTTTTTTTTTTTTTTTTAGTCTAAGCATGCTAATCCAAATTCATAATGTGGTTCTGTTGTGTGTGAATATGTTTGGTTGGGACTAGCTATGTAGGATGCATTTAAGGATATTCCAAATAATGCGCATCTTATTAGTACAGTTTAACCCTTTCCTTCTGGACTTAATTTTACCGTGTGTCGATGACCTCGGCAACGACGATTAATCAAATTAATTACTGTTTTATTTTTATATTTTTTTTTATGCTCGTCTAAACCCTTAAAACAAATTTTACCTTATAGAGCTTGCTTTGAGCTTTCCAACGATATAAATAATAAGACTGTTAGGTGATTCTACCGCCCATAACAATTCCATACATTTTTGCTACCAAAAAAGTGTTGACAATATTTGTATATACTTGTACATAAAAATAAAAAAATATATAAACACTTGACAAAAAAAAGTATTATTATATTTTACACGCCAGTACGTCCAACCCCTGCACGTCTACGCCAAGAGCAGAATCAGGGCTACTCAAGTCAGTACACACCCCTAAAACACTCCAACACACAACAAATTTGTTATTCAGTGTTTATTACAATGCTATAGATAATAAATCTTCTGTTCTTTCATCATAGGTGAGATAAAACTTGGGCACCAGGGGTGACTGGAACAAAAATAGCATCACTGCATCAAACGTCACATTGGAAAAGATCAACAAGAATTTCCTAGAAGAATATATACTTTTTTTTGATGACAGTTACAGAAGCACAACACTGTATATATCACTCAAAAAAAATATTTGTAAACAAAACACCAAATTTTAGTGTAATACACGAAATTATCTACGATCACAATAACAGCATTGTTTATGCGGAAATTTGGTAACATACACATACTATTGCATACACAAATGCGTGGCAAATGTGAATGTCAAAGTAAAATTCTACTCAAAAGGCTATACAGCGACTTAGTACCAACCCACCCAAGGTCAGTAAAGGTCACCACGAAGGTTGTACGAATACGTTCCTCTAAAACAATATAAACACAACACAATGTTTTTGTTTGCTATTAGTGTATTTTACCACTGTCATGCACACACGACCTTCCAAGACATACACATATACCAATGATACTCAACTTACCCTGGCTATAGCAATATGAAGTACGTCCAACCCCTGTACGTCTACGCCAAGTCGGAACAGATCATCAGGGCTACTCACGTCAGTACACGCCCCTAAAACACTCCAACACACAACAAATTTGTTGTTCAGCTGTAAACCTAATCCAATATGTACTACACACATCCTAAAAAGCTAGCATCTCCTCCCACTGCTATAAGTACATAAACAAATTTGAATTTTTTTTTGTGAAAATTTGAATGTGGTCAGAAAAACCAACAACAGTAAAAAATATAATTCAAAAACTACTCAAGAATAACAAAAAACATATCATTGTGAAGCTAATACCTTTCTTTTGCTAGCTACGCTAACAAGAAGGCTGTTTTTGTGATAAAAAAATACCTAAAATAGGAGCTTACCAGGGTCAGTTCGGAGTCAGAGCTACTGTATTCTGATTCATCGGCACTGAAACTAGGTCCACTGTAAGGGTAGACCTCATCTCTCTCCTTTCCACATGAAACTGAATCAGGAATGTCCTCAGCGTTGTAACTCGTTTAAGTATTTTGAATATGATGGTGCAAAAATAAAATTTTTCCCGAAGTTGCTGACGTCCCACAATGCTCACACATTTTTCCTATAAAGTCACATGCTTCCAATGACATACATTATGAAATAACAGGCCTACAATGGCTAATTTATATAAATCTGGGAAGACAGTTCATTCAACTGCGGAGTGTTCGACTGTAAACAAATGGTTAGTCTGATACTCTACCAGGTTCTCACAGGTTCAAAGACATTTTTTACTGCTTCTACAATGCTTCTAGAGAAAGAAAGCTTCTGTGACCAAGGTAACTTTTTATATAATTTTTCATAGAGTCCGCGGTAAAAATTTGTGACCAACCTAGGCATAAACACAAAAGTTGTGAAATACTCTCGAAGCTACCTGGTCTGTAAACATTTTTCCTAGCTTTAGTAATGCTCTGGACACATGTATTTCAAATTTTAGGCGTCTAGCTAATCGCTATGTGTCTCTAAAAAATCGAAGAAGCTGACCCGATCTTGGAACGCTTTAAAGCAGCTCCGGAAGGAAAGGGTTAAGATCATTGGCCATACTCCACATGATATGTGGTCATAGAGAGAAGTAGTTCAGAATCAGTACCAATTTTTTAATACTAAAAACTTGTACATTTTGATAAAATCATAATAGGTATCGTAGATAAACTTTATTCCTGTGACTTATCATAGGCCACCAATTATTGACCAGAACTTACACTCACTCACTCACACATACATACTCACACACACACTCACTCACTCACTCAGACACACACACACACACACACACACACACACACACACACACACTATTCTTCCTTCCCACAACAAAGTTTCCACCAAAATAAGCCCTGGAGTTTGAACTTTCATTTGAGTGGCGGAACTCTTCGCAAAAGAGATATGTGGTCTCTGGCGAAGTCTGTCGACGACCATTACCTGTTATGATTTTGCTTTCAAATTGTATTGCTTTATTATCGACCACTAACCAAAAGAATTGGTATCGATAATAGCAAGTATTACATAACTCAGTATTACTATTTGGGTGTTGTTGTTTTTTTGTGAATGTCTGTACGCTATGCCAGTTGATAATATAATTTTCCATGATGTCCGGAAACTATGCCGGTTTATAATAGAACCAGAATGGTCGATAAGAGTTACTGGTTATAGGTGACTTACTCTATATGACACTTATTTTTCTTGTTGTTGTTTTCGTGTTGTTGTTTTCATGTTGTTGTTGTTACAGTTTATTAGTTGTGTGTGTAGTTTACAGTGTCATCACTTCCAGTTTATATTGTTGCATGTCTGTTATTCTTCATAAAAAAATTATCATTACAACAAAAGATCAGCTTACTTTAGAGTAATAAATTTAACATTTCCTAAACTTTGTCACTGTTCAGCCATAGTAATGTGCTATAATTGTATATTATCAACTCTTCAGGTGTGTTGTGTTGACAACATTTTTTTTTTGTTCATTTCTTGGTGTTTTTTTTTCCTTTGTCTTTCGCTCTTCTGTTTTCTGTTCTAAACTATTGCATCAAATGACATGTAGTACCATTTAAACTGCTCAATTTTATTGTTTTTGCTCATTTTTATGCTCTCGTTGTTCCTTACTTCGTGATGATTAGACCTGTAGCTATGATTTGTCAGTTGAAGTTGTTTGTGGCTGGACGATTGTAATAGTGGAGTTTATTTGTTCATGGATTGGCACTTTTTTATATAAATTTATCTCATGTTATTGGCCAAATATACTTCATGCAAGTGTAATTTACACAGAAAAACATTTATAAGTTTTTAATGTGTTATTGTTTACCAGGTTCATTTCTTTTAATGGGTATTATTTATAGCCAATATTTTGTAATTCTTTTTAATTGTCCTCAGAATCCTATTGGCTCATTATGGGCAGGTGAGAAGTAAGTGGGGCTTTGATGACGACTGCAGCTACGACAGAAACCTGAGTTTGGGATGGTGATAGGCGGCACATCAAGCATGGCCCTGGATAGTGGATTCATCAAACTCTTCAAAACTTTTTTTAGACTTTTTTATGATTATTAATAGTGTATGCTTGAGATCTGACAAAATGATGGTGAGTTTAGATGTGTCTTCCCTGTTCACCAATGTTCCAATAGATGAGGCAGTATCTGTGATCAGAGGTAAGCTCCAGACAATGTTGTTTTAGTTAACTAAAACTAAAACCAAAACCCCTTAGTTTTGGGGTATTTTACTTTTGGTAAGAATAATTAAAACTAAGCTGTAAAAAAACTAAAACTAATTATTTTAGAAGACAGTAAATTCAATAATAACTAAAACTACCAGTAGAGTGGATGACAAAAACTAAAACTAAGCAATTTTATTGTAAACAATTCACCTTGAATTATGTCATTATTAAATGAAAATATAAATTCCCATCAAGTAATTATTCTCTAAACTACATAACAAATACCATACTTTATTAATAATACCCAAGTTTTCACAGAAATATGCCATTTTTTAAGTTCTTTGTAAAAACTACATGAACAACTTTCTTTAAGGAGTCTCATTATTGCAGAATTTGAGAGGCAACATAAATTAACTAAAACTAAAACAATTGATAGTATAACTAACTAAATCTTCTACATGGTATTGAAGAAAAACTAAAAACTAAATCTTCAGGGAGAAATTTGGGGAAAAAACTAAAACTAAGCATTCAAGATATTTTTTTAGTATGAATAACTAAAACTAAGAAAGTCTGGAATCTCTGAACCAAAACAACACTGGCCAGAATGACGAAAGTCTAGATGAGAGAACATGTCTATCTCCTGAGTGCATCACAGAATTATTAGAGGTCTGCCTTAGATCAACTTACTTTAGGTACAATGGGAACTGTTGTGAACAAGTTATGGATGGAGCAGCCATGGGTTCTCCTGTTTCCGCAGTTGTGGCCAACCTGTACATGGAATTCTTTGAGGAAGTCCTTTTTTGGATTGCTTATTAAAGAGAGAGTGATGGTATGCTTACATCCACTGTGTACAGAAAACCCACACACACAGATAGATACCTTCACTTTAAGTCTCATCATCCTAATCATGTAAAGAAAGGAGTAGTGAGATGCTTTTATCAGAGAGCTAGGAGGGTAACTAATATGAGTGAAAACTTGAAGGAAGAAGAGAAACACCTACACAAAGTACTTCAAAGCAATGGTTATGGCAATGCAACCATTAGGGCAGACTCTAAAGAGTTACCTTCTAAAGATCACACAGATAACAAGAGAAAGGTTTGATTCTTACTATTCTATACATAGCAGGATTGAGTGAGAGCATTCAGCCAGTGTGTAGACTTTGACATCAAAACAGCATTTAAATCATATAAGACACTAAGATCACATCTTACTAAAGTCAAACATACTATACCCATTACTACAGGTCATCCACAGTGTACAGTATACCCTGCAGTTGTGGTAAAGTTGAGAAGAGAGTAAAAAGAACATCAGGATGCTTGTAAGAGAGGTGATGAGAAGGTTTCAGCTATTGCTGAACATGCTTGGCCAGTAAGCACGGTGAGTTGAAGATCAAGGAAGCTCTACACATACAGATGACACCTGACAACAACAAGTTTAACAGAGACATAGGTTTAGAGCTTCCAGGATGTTGGCTGTCTATGCTGCAAGCAAATCACCCTCCAGGATATAATAAACAGTAAGGGTACCCTCTAGAAATCTTGCTGTTTACAGTGTGTTATAATATTACCAAGGAGAGTTCGACCTCAGTTTATTATTATTATTATTATTATTATTATTATTGTTATTGTTGTTATTATTATTATTGTTGTTGTTGTTATTGTTATTATTATTATTATTATTATTATTATTATTATTGTTATTGTTATTATTATTATTGTTGTTGTTGTTATTGTTATTATTATTATTATTATTATTATTATTGTTATTGTTATTATTATTATTATTGTTGTTGTTATTGTTATTATTATTATTATTATTATTATTATTATTATTATTATTATTATTATTATTATTAGCTATTATTATTATTATTATTATTAGCTATTATTATTATTATTATTATTATCATTATTACCATTAGCATTTTATTATTATCATCATCAAAGATTCTTTTTGTGACCTGTAGATAGAAGAACATCCATTTTACTAAATTGTCAGATTCAGTTTTCCTATGAAACACATAAAACAACAAACAAACAAAAAAATGTTATAGTTTTCAGGCAAAATTTTTATGTCAACTAGCTACCTCCACTTGGGACATTGAATTGTCGAGATATTTTTTCCCCCTCTCCACATTGCTAGAGACTGTTGTCATCGGACTTCATCTAAGTGGTATGGTAAAGTGTTCCAATCTATGGATTGGGACACCATCAAAGTTGATTCTCGTTCCACAAAACGAAAAGCTAAAAGCTGAATGCCATGAAAAAGCTATATTCTGTTTTGCAGTGTGAACTCATTTCTAAAACTACAAATGAAGTCGATTTGGCAGGAGAGCTGCAAAGAAGTAAGCCCTCCATCCTACCTTTTAGCTGTATTCCAAATTTAGGTTTTGGCTGAGCTGATTCTGAAAATCGAAGAGCATTTACTCAGAAATTAGCTTTGCGTGTTTCTCAAGTCTGGTCAGCTAGCAGCAGTTTTCGGCCGTTAGCTTTTTTCTTAGCTGAAAGCTGAAAGCTGAATGCTCAATTTTCTTACAGATTGTATATCAGTTTTCAGCTTTTGATTAAACTGGATTTCCCAATTTCCACTAAACAATCGGGATTTGGAAAAGCTGATTTCTGAAATTTGAGACGAGAAAATCAGAAATCAGGTTTTCATTTTATTGAAAGCCAATTGGCTGGTAGGGCACTCGCCCTTTAACTTTCAACTGAGCTGAAAGCTGAAAGCTGAAACAGGCTAAAACAACGCAAATCCGTTTTCGGGTTTCGGCGGTCAAATAGATCAAAATCTGATTTCTCCCATAAAATTCGGGATTTGGAAAATCTGGTTTCTGAAATTCAGAGGAAATAAATCAGAAATCAGGTTTTCATTTTTCTGAAAGCGGATTGGCCAGATAGAGCACTCACCACAATGCAAATCCGTGTTCAGGTTTCGGCAGTCAACTAGATCAAATTCTGATTTCACCCTTAAAATTCTGGATTTGGAAAATCTGGTTTCTGAAATTCAGAGGAAATAAATCAGAAATCAGGTTTTCATATTTCTGAAAGCAGATTGGCCGGATAGAGCACTCACCACAACGCATATCCATTTTCGGGTTTCAGCGGTCAAATAGATCAAATTCTGATTTCACCCTTAAAATTCGGGATTTGGAAAATCTGGTTTCTGAAATTCAGAGGAAATGAATCAGAAATCAAGTTTTCATTATTTCTGAAAGCGGATTGGCCGGATAGAGCAGTCACCCTATCCGCCAATTGGCTCTCAGAAAAATGAAGACCCGATTTTAATTTACTTGTCTCAAATTTCAGAAATGAACTTTTCCAAATCCCGATTTTTAATGGAAATTTGGAAATCCGAGGGTCCTCCTCAGCCTCGTAGGACCCTCAGACATCCATGCCTTCTTGCTTTCACTATCTATCAGTAAGGTCACACTGTCTTTTATTTTAACTATAGTAATCACCCAGTTGGTTGTGTTAATGGATCTCATCAATGCCCACAAAGGTAGTGTTGATTGATCTCATCAATGCTCCCATGGCTGAGCCCTAGGAACAATCACCCTTTTGTTTTATACCATTCCCTATATATAGTCATCCTTGCTGTAATTCATCAGTTCATCCACTAGAAGGCTACCCAAGCCTAGAATTTATGGACTAAACCTTGAATCTCTATCTACATCTGGTTAGCTACTGTAGCCAGTCTAACTGACTGCTACAACTATCTTAAAGCTATTTTGCACTTGAGAGGAGGTGAAATATCCAGTGCTAGGTGAGTAATCATATATATCTACAGTTCCTGCAGGACAGAAAAATTGATAGACACTCAGTCAATGGTTACCGATGACATGTATTATTTGTACAACTCAAGATTTTTTTTTAACTCATTATCTGTCAACAATTTGTAGGAAAAGGTTGTCCTGTAGCTAGATCTTGTAGTTTTGGAAACCCTTCATCAGCGTGCTTGTTGCATTAATATATACTTAGCTATCTGTCAGCCATTCTCCCCTTTTTTTAACTGCTTTTGGTAGTCCCAGAATTTGGTTCCAGTACTCCAATTTGTCATACGATAATGTTGAGTCATCCAACAACACACTGGAACTATCTGGTATGTCACATAATTTTGAAGAGCTTTGTTGAGACTTATAGCAAGGTTTTTTCATTACTCCATATGAGACAAATGACCACATACAAAGTACTTTGAGGTTTATATTTCACTTATTTACTCTCATTTACTTTATTTTTCTTTACTGTGGTAAGTAGCTGTATTTTACATTACGAAGTGGGAGTGAAATTTAGAATTATAGCTAACAAGCTACCATCAAACTTTTTATAAGTATTCACATAATCTCAAGCCTTCTGGTCTAAACACAGGCAGAGACACTTTGTAGAGCAGCACAATGATCCTTACTACATAGGTACATATACACAATACTTTTATCCTATTAAACAACAAACCACTCGTGATTGCTAATACCAGTAAATGATCCAAAAAAACATGTCCATTTATGATGAAACAAAAGACTTCAAGCAGCAACAGATCAATTTGTATGAAAACAACAACAACTATTGAAACTACATTTTGGGCATTTGACAAATAATTTACCATTGCCATGACTTGTCCAGACAACAAAACTTTGTGATCAGGAATTCTACTGCATCTTCAAGTTGAGATTAGTTAGCCATACACCTAATATAATGACTTCTATTATTTAACACTTCTATAGGCATAAAAATAATGTAGATCAGTGTGAGGTTTCCCCCCTCTCACATTCATTAAACTAATATTTAGTTAATTTCTGACGTCATCTCAATGTCAGTCATCTGATTGAGTTCTATAGCTATCATGCACACTCCACTACTCTGGCATGCATGAGGTTTTCTATATAACGGCCAAGCGTATGATGACCACGAGTTAGTTAGTCATTTATTCTATATAGGTTGTTAAATACATTTAACTTCTGTGATTGTCTATAGTATGTCCAAGTTGAGTTGGCCAGAAAAAACTTGAATAACTTTTGAACGGAAACAGCTACGCTTCTGGGGTTTGCACCATTAGAAAGCTCGCGCCGAAGCAGTTAAAAATATTTCCTCAGAATACTCCAAAACCGGAGAGAAAGTGCTATTCCAAAACTCAATACAAAAGTCTATGGGAATAGAAAAACCACAGGTTTCCCGCTCAAAACGCGCCCGCTTTTAATCACACGGTATTACGGCTCAATTAATCACACGGACTGTCTTCATTAAGAATTTGTAAACAATGAGCGGCTTCTTCTCAGATTGCTGCGTTTCTAGTTTTGTATCGCGATTAGCTTAGGTTGCTAGTGTGGAAACAGGATAGTCCGAGTGTCCTGTTGTAGCAGAGGGTACAAGACCACCTGATAGGATTAGGTAAGATTATTTGTCTACCTGTTCAATAACAAATGCCGTAGCTATAGCTAATACATTTCAGAGTGATATAGCAGCTAGCAACTTGTGATACAGCCACACTTAAGCTTTATGGTTATATTTAATTTGTGTGCTTGTCAAAAAGCTGTGTTTAAGCCAATTCCTTTCTTCACTACTAGATGTCGTATTGCAAGGATTAGGACCAACTCAGGCTGCACTTCACCTTCAACTGGGATCACAACTATATTTTGTATATGTGTACTATTTAAATTCTATCATCTCATCAATTTTCATATATAAATAAATGAAACAATTGATAATTTTATTCAACAAGAAAGTCGAATAACTTTAACTACAAGTTAACAGTGCTGTACTGCTGAACCCTGTAATATCAGAATATTTGTTGGGACACAGTAGGTAGAATCGACTGCTTTTAATCCTGTCTTTTTAGAAGAACGCCTCACCAGTTTGCTTTTTCCCTGCTGTACATTATCTGCGCATAAGAAACATAAATATAACTGAAAACGAGATGAGCTGTACAGCACCGAAAAATTCACTAAATTTCTTTCTTACAATAGTTACAGAATTAATGCGCACCTGCGTTACCGCCCCTTTTTCACGCAGTAGTTGTAGTTCCCAACCCAAGAAACGAGCAATTAGTATCCCAAAATTAAGCATTTTGAGATCCAATCTGGGAAAATTTTAAAACAAGCTGGTTTCAACTGATATTGGTAGGTTTGGGTGTCCAGATTTACCCAAATAAAGCTAGGTCAAAAAGGGGGCGGGGGAAACTTTTTAGAGTTCAAAAGGTCATCGACCTTACCCAAACTCTTAAAAATGAAGTATCTCAGCAACTAAATACCCCACATTATTGATCTTGGTATCAAACTGCTCAGATTTGTACCATGATATGGAGGGAAAAAAATTGGATCACTATATCCAGTATTTCCCTTAACAATGCTGTTCCTATAGACTACATGCATGCTGTTTTGGAAGGAGTTACCAAATTTCTTTTTAATTCTTGGTTTGACACAAAGTATCACCAGTCCAGATTTTACCTTGGTAGGAAAATGAAAGAAATTGATAAAGCTTTGTTGCGCATTAAACCCTCTTATGAATTCTCATTGCTAGTTAGTTCCATTCATATTTTACTTGGCTGCAATATATCTCAACAGCACCTACAAATAGCTCATTGCATGCTTGCCAGATTTTATGAATTAATGCCAATTTTGTACCCTCAAACCATGTGTTCATTGAACTTTCATAGTTTGATACACATGTGTGAGTTTGTCCGTCGATGGGGACCCTTGTGGTGCTATTCGACGTTCGGATTTGAAAACTTCAATGGATTTCTGAAGCGACATTGTCATGGAACAAGGAATGTCCTCCCTCAACTCATTCAGTCTGTTAGAATGAGACAAGCTCTGCCTCTTCTCAAGGATAGACTGGACAAGAGCTGTTGTTGTCAAGAATTCGAGGTAATTCAGATAGTCAATGTAAGTTAAATTTGATACTACAGAAGTTATCAATACTCAGGAAATTGAGGTAAGTAGTAATTCCATATTTGTTGGCTAAAATTACAAATAATAACACTGGTTGTTGTTTTTTATCGTAGCTGAGAGCATGTTCAAGAGTTAGTGGTAATTGAGATTATCAGAATAGCAGATGTTTGATACTACAAAAGTTATCAGTAATCAGGTAATAGAGTGATTTTGTATTTGTTTGCTGAAATAAAAGGTCATTGCTATTATAGTGTTAGCATGAACTAAGCTAAAACATAGTAACAATTATATACTTAGTTTTATGTTACCTAACTATCAGGCTCGCTCGCCATTTGTGCTCAAGCACACCACTAGTTTATGTGTATGTTTGGACGTACGTATGTCATTTTGTACTTTGACCCTCGTGTATTTTTGTGTTCGCTCCGTGTTTGACCCTGTCCCTAACTTCACTAAACAGAATCCTCCGGTTTAGCGACCATTACCCATATCACCTTAGAAATTGAATTGTTTACCGCTTTGAATTGTTTTGCGGGTGCAGTTAAAACTCAAAAACTTATGGGAGCTCCATTTCTATTCAAGTTAGTGGCGGTGGTAAGTTAATACGCTATTTGTCACAGTTATAAGCCCTACTCAACAGTTTTACTTGAAAATTCATTGTCCACTAGACGAACCACGAAGGTAAGTCTTGCGTAGGTATGTTCAGTTTTGTGAAAGTATTGTGCGTTACAACTAGCTACTATTAAGAATATCACAAACAAATTTTTAAATAACGTGACTTGATTTTGTTGCTTCTTTTTCAATTCAAACAATTGAGGGGAGTGGTTACTATGGCATTGAATCCCCTCTACTAATAAGATAAGATATTTAACAACTCAACTTTATATTAGTAGTTTGAATGTTAATTGTTAAAATCAATCGTTTAACAATAGTGTAGTTTAAGGCTCGCTCGCCATTTGTGCTTAAGCACATTACTAGTTGACGAGCGAGCGAAGCGAGCGAGACAATATAAGGGGTGGACAATGCAAAATCGGGTATATGTTCGATGTATATAACTAGTGATGTGCTTGAGCACAAATGGCGAGCGAGCCTAAAGACTATACTATTGATTTTGACTTCTGACACTGAAGCTACTGGAAATAAGGTCCAGTTTTTTAATTTAGCATACAGGGTAAAGGGATTTTAGTGCCATAGTAACAACTCTCTGCAACTGCTTGGAAGGAAAAAAACAACAACAAAACAATACACGTTATTTAAAAGTTTTCTTTGTGATATTCTTTAGCTAAGTAGTGGTTGTAACACACAATGCTTTGACACAACTGGACATGCACCTACACAGACTTACCTTTGCAGTAGTCTAGTGGACAATGTATTTTCAAGTAAATACTGTTGCGCACGGCTTATAACCATGACAAAGATCGCATTGACTTACCACCGCCACTAACTCGAATAGAAATGGAAGTCCCTTAAGTTTTCAAGTTTGAACTGCACCCGCAAAAGAATTCAAAACAGTAAACAATTCAATTTCTAGGGTGATACGGGTACTGATCGATAAACCAGAGGATTCTGTTTAGTGCAATTTGGGACGGGGTCGACAACCAAACTAACACAAAAACGCGAGAGTCAAAGTACAAAATGACATACGTACGTCCATACATATATCTAAATAAACTAGTGGTGTGCTTGAGCACAAACGGCAAGCGAGCCTGATAGTTAGGTAACATAAAATGTTACCATTTTAGCTTACTTCATGCAAACACTACAATAGCAGTTATGACATTTGATTTCAGCAAACAAATACAAAATCACTCTCTTACCTGATTAATGGTAACTTTTGTAGTATCAAACATCAACCATTCTGATAATCTCAATCACCAGTAACTCTTGAACAAGCTCTCAGCTACGATAAAAAATAAACCAGTGTTATTATTTGTAATTTTAGCCAAAAAAAATGGAATTACTACTTACCTCATTCTTGAGTATTGATAACTTCTGTAGTATCAAATTGAAGTTACTTTGACCATCTGAATTACCTTGAATTCTTGACAAGCTCTCACCTACAAAAACAAAAGACAATCAAATTTAGCACACAAATACAAAATTACATTCTTACCTCATTTTCTTGAGCAGTGGTAATTTTGTAGTACCAAATTTGAGTCATTCTGACTATTTGAATTTACCAGTCACTGCTGACAACAAGCTCTTAGCTATAAAAAAGAAAGGCCAGAGTTATTTTTGCTTATTTAGGTATGGAATTACGTACTTACCTCAGCATCCCTGGAGTAGTAGTAGCTTCCTTAGCAATAATACTTTATGTGCTTACATACGCTTTTCAGAAGTAGTGATAGCTCTCTTAGTACTGACTACAGGTGGCTCTTGACAACTAACAAGCCGCACTTAGCCGGAAAAAAGGCGAAGTTTTGAACTTAAATCTGGTAAAGGGTCTTCAATGCCTTAGTAACCGGTCGAATCAACTTTTTGTTTCTTGAAAAGCAAGCATTTTCGAAGGAATTTTCTCACACTTTGGAGCTTAAGTATAAAGTAAGGCTTGCTTAATGCTGTATTTTCAGAATAAACTGGAGTCAAGCCTAAAAAGCCGTGTTTTTTAAAGAAAAAAGTTCCCTGCGCGCGCGTTTGAAGAGCATACGTACAATCCATACATACATACATATATACATATGTAATAGTTATGCCATGGCCAACGAGGGGTTATGGAATATAACCGTCCCGATCCCGAGGGCGAAGCCCCAGGGATAAGGGCGGTGATATTCCATAACCCCGATGTTGCCATGGCATAACTGTTTTATACCATAGTTGCTGCTACTACTACTCTCTCATATCCACCTATATGGTACCAGCCCTACCACATATAACTCTCCTGCCGCTCTCATACCACAGGAATTTACCACAGCTAGCTGCTTTACTGCTTACTGCTGAGCAGCCCAGGTAGAGTTAGATCTGGAGATAACAGCTGGCAGCTACAATGCTAAAGTAAACTTGCTAAAGTAAACTTGCTAAAGTAAACTTTCTGGCGTGCTTCAATTGAATTTTAATTGAATTTTAATTTTGGGCCGGAAACACGGAAGAATTCGCTTGACACCGCACTGGGAAAATATCATAGCCCCAGGAAAAATCACCGGGAAAATATCACTTTTAATCCATGGGTGTTACCGCAGCAACCATGGTATAAATACATATAACATATACCCGATTTTGCATTATCCACCCCTAATACTGTCTCGCTCGCCAACTAGTGGTGTGCTTGAGCACAAATGGCGAGCGAGCCTTAAACTACACTATTGTTAAATGATTGATTTTAACAACTAACACTCAAGCTACTAAAATAAAGTTGAGTTTTTAAATTAAGTTAATGCGGTAAAGGGGTTTCAATTCCTAGTACTGACTACAGGTGGCTCTTGACAACTAGTAACAAGCCGCACTTAGCCGGAAAAAGGGCGAAGTTTTAAATTTAAATTTGGTAAAGGGTCTTCAATGCCATAGTAACCGATCGAATCAACTTTTTGTTTCTTGAAAAGAAAGCGTTTTCGCAGGAATTTTCTCACACTTTGGAGCTCAAGTATAAAATAAGGCTTGCTTAATGCTGTAGTTTCAGAATAAACTGGGGTCAAGCCTAAAAAGCCGTGTTTTTTGTAGAAAAAACGTTCCCCGCGCGCGCGTTTAAAGGGCATACGTACAATCCATACATACATACATATATACATAATAACCATATACCCGATTTTCGATTGTGTTACCCCTGTAAGTGTCTCGCTCGCTCGCCAATAATGATATCTTATAGCTATACACCAGGTAAACATGCCAATATTATGGTCCATAAGTGCATTTACAGTGGAACTTAACCGATACTGAGCAACCATGCAAACTTGGATATACACCAGTGTATAAAGTTGTATATACACATGGTAGACGAAATTATAAACCCTCAGCACGCATGCGCGAGAGTTACAGTAGTCGTCCTGTCTGTTTGTCTGTCTGTCTGTCTGTTCTGTCTGTCTGTCTGTCAGGCTCTGATTTTGGAGATACTGACAATAAACTGTTGATTTAGGTATGAACTAACTCAGGACGTAGATTTAGGACCTTTTATTGTGTTACTTTTTTTTATTTCGGGCTAATCGTTGAGAAAACGCGAAGCTTTCAGCTGCGCATAGGTACCAGCTTTTACGGGCAACGCCCCCTAGTGTCATGTCATAATCACGTGAGAAAATAATTTCTTGCAGCCAGCGGTGTAGTTCGCTTTATGTTCAGGCCAGGGCTAGGGAAGTTAACGGAATTGAAAGAAGTGAAGTTTCGGTGAAATCGAGCTATTTTGATGCGTCATTAAAATAGCTAACAACAGATTGCTTATTCTTTTGGAATGAGATTATATTGTAATAGCTAGGTAGTGTTTAATAGCGCTGACGGTTCGCACCTTTGGTGCTTCATTAAATTAATTAACAAGAACCTGGGTCTCAGCAGGAGAACTAAAAACTGGTATGCCGGCCAGCCAGTTTATATAGAAAACCAGCCGACACACCCCCATTCTAAGTGAGCATGACATAGAAATATCAGGTGCTCAAATCTGGTTGGTTGAGAGTCTTCTGCCAAAAGACATCACCAAATAGTTATAATGAAAGGAAAAGTGTGAATTAGTGTTAGGGTGAGGTGAAATGACTGATATGTACAAGAGTATCAATACAGGCAATATACATATACCTAGTAGAGGCATATCATTAGAGGAAATTGCTGAATTAACAAGCTAATAAACACTTCACATAATATACATAGCTGCTAGCCTCATTTAGAGAGAAGAACTGCTAGGTTGATGTAGGCCTATGGTATATTACCTCAATCTGAAATTTGGTAACTGGAGGTCAAGCATCAAATTATGGCACTAGAATTGTCATTAGTAGTGCTGGTGTCATTAGGGCCAATGCAAGAATAAATTTTGACCTGTTACTACCAAATATGGTGAAGGTATGACGGAGTTAATTGTGTACTAACCATATCGCCTAATCCTTCCCTTAAATCCTGTTTCTGTGTTATAGGTTTATATATATAGTAGAACCTCAGAGATCCTAAGGAACATCAGACATCCGAATACCGGTTCACACACACTTTGTCCCACTGGTGAAGCAGTATTTGCAGGACAAGTTATTACCACCTCATGCACTTCTTGTTCTTGACAATGCTCCTTCTCATCCTACTGCTTCTATACTTGTATCAGATGTTAGTAATATTACTTGCTTGTTTTTACCTCCTAATGTGACTAGTCTCCTTCAACCTATAGATCAAAGAGTATTGGAAAACTTAAAACGCAGATATAAGAGTGAACTGCTAAGAAAATTAATATTGGTGAGTGGGTCTAGGAAAAGGGACCTTATGGCGCAAATCAAAAATATTGAGTTTTTTATGCTAATAAAAAGATACAATTTATCTCAACTTAGTGCTAAAATATTGGAGGGTAAAACCTTCGACACGCAGAGAAACTGGCAGTTGAACTGGGCCCTATTCAGCAAAGCAATTGAGCTAGAAATCGAGAAAACATAAATTGAATTTCCACTTCCGGTATAATTAACGTTTCCGTATACTTAACGGCGTACTCCGCATACGCAATTAAATCGTACAGCCGCTTTTTCGGCGACTAACGAAGTTTGCGTGGAGTTCTTTTTAGCTTTCAGAGCGTCTCAAGACCTGTCTTGTTGGAATCCTTGGCTGCTCTATTCGCTGTAGCGGTAAACTTTTAGCCAAAGGTAAGCTGTAGAGTGCATGCAGTAGTCTCAAAGCTATGCCGTTTTTTTAGCTAGCACTAGAAACTCCGCCCATTCCCCGTTTATTGTACTTCGAGAATGAGAGAGAATAAAACGTAGCTTGTCTTTTCACGGCACGCTTGGGGTCTTTTAAGTCGTTTTGACATGCGAAATTTGGCATAGACGTAGAGTAAGGGTCACTAAGACTAATTCTGCAAAAAACAAAAATAGGAGAAAGAAAGAATTTTTCCGATGACTTTACTTCTGGAGCCTATATCTCAATTTCAATTTTTGCGCCGTAAGGTCCCTTTTCCCAGACCCGCTCACTGGATTCTGATGAAAATTTATCATTCATAGAATTTAGCAAGAAACTTACCATTAAGAGTACCGTGTACTTAAGTGCAAAATGTTGGGAAGAAATTTCGTCAATCTCTCTCTGTCGTGCATGGAATAAGCTTCTTTCTGGTGATGATGAAGAAGTTAATGATCAGTCTTCTTTAAATGAAGAATTGCCAGCAAGTGAAGTACTTAATCAGCTAGGTATATTAATGAGTGTGAAATAGAGGAGTGGTTTACTGCTAATAATGACTCGACAGGTGTTCAGGAGTTAAGTGACAGAGAAATTCTTGATCTACTCAGAGAAGCAACACCTCCACAGGTTGACCAAGAGGAAGAAAGGGAGAAAAGAACAAGTCATGTAGATGCTGAACAGAGCTTCGATACCTGCCTTAAATGGCTTGAGCAGCAAGAAGAAGCCACACCTATGAACTTGATGCTCCTATAAAACCTGCATTCCTTGGCATCAAGAAAGAGACACTCTTCTCTCAAGCAACAAAAATCACCAGTTACTGCATCAGTGACTAATAATATTTTTCCTGACACTACTTATCATATTTCAAGTATATTAATTTAACAACAATTGAATGTTTAAGCTAAATGATGTCATGTTCAGAGTTACGTACTTTTCAGAGTTACGTACCCCTCATTTCCCAAGGGGTACGTAACTCTGATTATATATATTTTTTTTTTTTAATCCAATTTTTGCAGTGACATTGGAATGGAGGAGGAGGGGGAGGGGGGGGGGGGGGGGGGGGGGGGGGGGGGGGATTCAGCAAACTGAAGCCCCCTATAATTTAGTAGCACCAGTGGAGTGTTATTTCTGATATAACATACATAAGCATGTAAAAATTGTTTCATTTCATTATAATATATAATGACAATTTCCCTACTGATTTAATTAAGCACTCCCAAAATTGTATTTTGTCTACACCTTTACATCTACAAAGAAGAATGAAAGCATACACAGTAACTAGAAACAGATGAAATGAGTGTGGGTTGATATGAATTATTATGGATTGACAAATGCAATAATGAGTGCAAAATGTACTGAATACACAGCTTCAGCTAAAATTTTGACTGGTGAATTCCTCATATCTTCCAAGTCCACTTCCAATGCAGCAATGTAGGAAGATGATTCAATATGGGATGCTTGAACATACAAGCACTTCTTTGCCTACACCCATTGAGATAGATAGATCACTTTTTGTAATGAAAACTGTCAGTACTATTAGGCCAGAACAGGATCTAGGAGGGGTGTGGGGCCAAAAGAGGACAGAGCCACCCCACCCCCTCCCCCCCACCTTTGAACCAAGTTGATTGAAGAATTGTGATGAATAAGGATATCAACATTAGCATATTATGTTTATAGGACAATTGCATGCTAATTTATGCTCGTTTATTGATCATTTACATAATATTGCATTAAATTTCATCAAATTTTGACCTAAATATATTTGGGTTTCTCCCCATCATTGGTGTTGGATCTGTCCCTCTAGGTCACACTTATAATTGTGGGCCAGGAGAAGCCCACATGAGAGAATAAGAAAGAAGACAGAAGAAAGAAGAGAGAGAACAGAAGAATTACATAGTGTGCATGCGTGGAACATTGAACATTACATATTCATAAGCATTTTAGATACGCATGCTTATGAACTTAGTCACGTTGTGTTGTGTGTGTTATTTCATTGGTTGTGTTGTCATTTGATTGGTTGTTTCGTTGTTTGGGAGGAGTCAGTACCCTGTATATATATTGTACCTCGTGCTGACTTCTTCAGAGTCCAATTACATTCAAACTAAAGTTAACTTGTTAACCTCGGTGAGCGTACCAATTCGTTGGGTAGGGTCGGGCCACGGCTTACGATCCCTAGATTGGCTCTCTGGTGGCAGCGTATTATTGCTGTCCCCAGGTGTCGGGCCTTGCCGGTCCAAGGATCGTGAGCGAGCACCCCACATATTGGTGGCAGCGGTGGGATCTGAAGAGGAGACGTCCCGATCAGACCTACAAGGAACCTAGGAGTCTAGAGCGAAGAGATCAACGTCCGACTCCAAACCCTTCGTCTACGGACAGAGGGCGAGAACCAGTGGAGAAATCCACCCTACACGTCGTTCAAGCGACTTCAGCGAACTTGCTTCGGCAGAGCGAGCAAACCTAGCCTTCCTTGCCTCGGCAGAAGGGAGCGCATCGACAGTTCCTTGCGTCAGCAGAGGAGCTGCAACGAAGGGCCCATTCCCCTGGAGCCCTGGGCGGAGAGAGAGAGTCTTAACACCCCTGGAGAGACTGGTGTCAATTAGCGGACAATTTTATTTTATTGGTTGTGTGCGGGTTGTGAATTTTACGTGTTAACGAGTTGTTGTGTGCTTATTTCTAATATTTTGGTTACGTGTTTCACTGTCACAGCATATTTTCTTTATCCTATTTTGCAGTGTCCAGTAGAGGTGAAGTCCGCTCACTGTGGATGACGGAGCCTGGACCAGGTGGAGACAAGAGGAAGAGGCGAGCTAAGAGGGTTCCGGCGAGTATTTCGGAGGGGGGAAACTACCATCCCAGGAGTGACCTGACCCTGCAGGAACGGTCGCCGTACCCAGCACGCGGTAACGAGGTTTATTACAAGGAAGAGTCGGATATAGAAATAGAGGCAGAGGCAGAAGAGTCTGTGGCGGCAAGTACCGAAGAAGTGGTGGAAGTGAGGAGTACAGCAAGGATGGCTAAGAATGGTGAAGAGAGCGATGTGGCAGCGCTCTTAAGATACATGAAAGAATCGGAGGATGCCAGGAGGTCGGAACTAGTAGAGATGATGCGGCACATGAGAGGAGGTGATGCCGATCGTCAACGAGAAGAGGACGAAAGACGACAACGTAACAGACGTGAGGATAACAAAGTGCGTGAGAGTAGAGAATTGTTGCAAGAGAAATTAAAGGGTTTGGGGGTGTATAAGGACGGGAGTGAGTTGGGAGCGTTTTTGGCTAAATTCGAGAGGATCATGAAAGAGAGTACTATAGATGAGGGTAGTTGGGCAGAGAGACTGTACCCTAAGTTGCCAGAACGCATGTGTTTGAGAGTGGAACAGGAAAGGGAAGAGGAAGTTGAGTATAAGGAGATCAAGAGGGTCTTACTGAAGGCAGCGGGAGAAACTGCCATAACGTACGGCAATCAGTTGTTTGAGGCCAACAGTGAGCTGTTTAAAGGCAAGACGGCTGGGGGAATTGCCGAGTGGTTAAGGAGAGTGATAGAGGGAGTGTTTCAAGGGTGCAGGAGCATCGAGGAGTGTAGATTGGCCATAGCATTGGCATTGTTGCGGAGGGTCTTGCCCCAGGGTGGGAAGGCCTTTATGGAAACCCGTAAGGTGAGCGAGTGGGGGGAATTGAGAGACAGTCTGGAGGACTGGATGTCAGGGCGAGAGAAGGGGAACTTCTTTAGGCCCTTGGGCGGTGGGCCCAGTGATAATACCCGAGGGTATCGGGCTAGGGAAGGCTACGTAGGGCGAGAGAACGTCCGTAGTGGATATGATAAGGATCGAAGTAGTAGTGTCAGTGGATACTTAACATGTTTCAATTGTGGAGAACGGGGTCACCGATCCACAGAATGTAAGAAGGAAGGGAAGACAGGTGGCAGTGGATATGTGTATCGGCCACCAACGTGCTATAGTTGCGGTAAGGTGGGGCATAAGAGCACGGAATGTACTGTTAGGAAGGGGGCGGCTTCGGTTAAGAGGGAGGCTTCGCCCAAGAAGATGTCCGTATTGTGGAACACGAAGTCGTGTAGTGCAGGAAATGTTGCGGTTGGGTTAGTGAATGGGGTGAGGACTAAGGTCCTGATAGACTCGGGTGCTGAATTAGGGTCAGTTCCCAGGGCGTTGGTGCCCAAAGATGTAGTCTTGTGTAATGAAGTAAGAGTTAAGGGCTATGGTGGGTCCGAGAAAACATGCAAGAGTTTCATGTGTGAGTTTGTGGTTGGGGGTTATAGGAAGGTGGTGAAAACCATTATCGATGAAAGTGAGTCGCCGGGAGTGGCGTGTATTGTACCATTCACATTGGTGAATGAGGAAGAGGCTGCAGCTTACCGGTGTGCGGTGAGTGAATGCGAAGCAGAAGAGAGAGTAGAAATGAATGTGCTGACCAGGAGTATGGCTAGAGAGGAGCGAGAGTTAGATAGGAATGAGACAGAGGATGGGGTTGTTGATTGGTGGAGTGTAGTCATTCCTGAGGGGGTGGAGGACATTGTGCAAAGACCGAGTAGCCAGCCTGAATCCTTAAATATGCCTGAAGGGATTAGTAGGGTGGAGGAGGGACATGGGGTGGATGACGCGGAGGGCTCGCCCGAAGCTGACGAACCCCAGGCGAAAGGGAGCACAGAGAAGGATGAGTTGGAAGAGGAGGGTATTACCTCCTTTGAAGAGATATCTGTAGAATCAGATGTAGCAGAGTTTTGTGGAGTAGCGAAGGAATTGGGACCCGTGAAAGAGGGTAAGGATAGAGAGGAGTTTAAGGAGGAAGTAATGAAGGATGAGAGTTTAAAAGAATGGAGAGAATTAGCAGACAGAGTTGAGAGAGGATTTTCATGGAAGAAGGGAATGTTAGTGAGAACAATGTATGTTACCTGGGAGGAACACAGGGATGTTATAGTACTGCCTAAGGGATACCGTGACAGGGTTAAGGTTCTGGGGCATGATAGGAATGGGCATTTGGGGGCGGAGAAGGTAGCCAGGATCATAGGTAGGCACTTTGTGTGGCCAAGCATGGCCAAGGATATTTCAGAACATTGTAGGAGTTGTGCCTTGTGCCAGGTAAAGAGCAAACACAGGCCCAAGAGAGCGCCGGCGATAGAGCGGCCAGTTCTTGCTGAGCCTTTTGAGAGTGTAGCAGTGGATTTAGTTGGGCCTTTACCCAAGGGAAAGGGGGGTTGTAGGTACATTCTTACGTATGTATGCCTAGCAACTAAGTGGCCAGAAGCGGTGGCTCTAAGGAGCATCACCGCCAAGTCAGTGATGGAGGGTTTGTGGTCCATCTTCTCTAGGACGTCGATCCCGGAGAGGGTTTTGTCTGACCAAGGGGGTCAGTTTTGTGGAAAAGTGATGGGGCAGTTGAGCGAGTGGCTAGGGATTGATAAAGTGAGAACGTCTCCTTATCACCCAGAGACGAATGGTGCAGTTGAGAGAATGCACGGGACAATGAAGGGAATTTTAGGGAAGTGTATTAGTGACGGATTGGATTGGGTGGAACAGCTGAGCTTTGTAATGTATGTGCTGAGGCAGATGCCTCACGCAGATTCTGGGTATAGCCCGTTTGACTTGGTATATGGATTTAGGATAAGAACGCCTTTGGATGCGTTATACCACGGGTTATATGAGGCGGAGATAGATAAGCTGAATGTATGTGATTGGGTTATGAGAATGGCAGAGAGATTGGAGAGAGTAAGAGATAGTGCGGCATTAAGGGTTTCGAAGAGCAGAGAGAGTAGGATGCAATATTTAAATCGGGGGACGAAGTTAAGAGAGTTTAAGGTCGGGGACTTAGTTTTGTACAGGGTTCCGGGGATGACCTGTAAGTTGGCAGACTCATGGGAAGGGCCGTACAAGATTGTTGAGAGGAAGGGAGCAGTGAATTACAAGATTGGGAAGATTGGGAAGGAAAGGCACTCGAAGGTAGTGCATGTGAATTGTTTGAAGGAGTACAAGGAGAGAGCAGTGATTAGGAGGTTAGATGTTGTTATGGATGATCAGAGCGAGGAGAATAGTGTGCTGAGTGGTATATGCGAGGGGTATAACGAGAATGAAATCAGAGAGTTGTTAAGTGAATATGACGATGTATTTTCTGAGGTACCAGGGAACACGGACAGAGTGACGATGACTATTAACACTGGCGACAGTCAACCGATTAGACAGTCGCCCTATTCTGTTCCGTTGGGAATACGAGAGAAGGTCCGAGAAGAATTAATGAACTTGGAACATTGTGGGATTATTGAGCGTTGTGACAGCAGTTGGGCGTCACCGCTAGTTCCAGTGAGGAAAGCAGACGGAGGTATCCGCCTGTGTGTGGATTACCGGAAAGTGAATGCAGTGACAGAGAAAGAGCCATACTACATCCCGGGGTTCGACGAGATGGTGGAGAAAGTGGGAACCGGGAAAGTTTTATCCAAAGTGGATTTGGCGAAGGGCTTCCACCAGGTTTTGGTGGAAGAGCAGGACCGTGACAAGACGTGCTTTATTTGCCCGTTCGGCAAATTCAGGTTCATAAGGATGCCGTTCGGTCTGACAAATGCGCCGTCGGTCTTTCAGAGGCTGATGGATGGAGTGCTGGTGGGGTGCGAAGACTTTGCACGTGTCTACATTGATGATATCCTGGTGGTATCTCAGGATTGGAAGACGCACCTGGGGCACCTGAAGTTATTATTTGACACGTTGAGGCAAGCTGGGCTCACGTGTAAAAAGAAGAAATGTAGTTTTGGGAGAGCAAGATTGGAATTTTTGGGACATCAGATTGGGGGAGGACAGATCAGTGTACCGGCTGCAAGAGTAGAGGCTATTAGAAATCATCCGTTACCGAAGACACGAAAGCAGTTACGGTCATTTCTGGGATTGGTGGGATTCTACCGACGTTTTATTCGCGGGTATCATCGGTGGTCGTCCGTCTTGACTCCCCACACGTCCACGGCGATGTCGAGAGTTGTGAGTTGGACGGATCCAATGCTGGATGCGTTTCGGGGGTTGTGTGATCAGTTATGTGTTTCAGTTTGTTTATATGTGCCATGTGTGAGTGATGTGTTTGTATTAGAGAGCGACGCCAGCTCGACGGGGGTCGGGGCTGTCCTGTCCGTGACCAGGGAGAATGGGAATGTTCCGGTGGCGTTCTTCTCAAGACAGTTGAGGGGCGCTCAATCGAGATATAGCGCTCAAGAGCTGGAAGGATTGGGAGTATATGAGGCTATTCGACACTTTGCGTACTTTTTGTACGGAAAGAAATTTACGGTGGTCACAGACCACAAAGGTTTAGTTAACATGATGACGGGAAGGCAGTTTAATAGAAGGATTCACAATTGGTGCCTGAAGCTAACGGAGTTTGATTTTGTTATCCAGTATCGGGAGGGATCGATGAACGTTGTGGCTGATGAGCTAAGCAGGTGCTTCGGAGTAACTGTGGCTGATGGCGATGCCACCCATCTCCGTTCGGAGGGGGGAGATGTGGGCCAGGAGAAGCCCACATGAGAGAATAAGAAAGAAGACAGAAGAAAGAAGAGAGAGAACAGAAGAATTACATAGTGTGCATGCGTGGAACATTGAACATTACATATTCATAAGCATTTTAGATACGCATGCTTATGAACTTAGTCACGTTGTGTTGTGTGTGTTATTTCATTGGTTGTGTTGTCATTTGATTGGTTGTTTCGTTGTTTGGGAGGAGTCAGTACCCTGTATATATATTGTACCTCGTGCTGACTTCTTCAGAGTCCAATTACATTCAAACTAAAGTTAACTTGTTAACCTCGGTGAGCGTACCAATTCGTTGGGTAGGGTCGGGCCACGGCTTACGATCCCTAGATTGGCTCTCTGGTGGCAGCGTATTATTGCTGTCCCCAGGTGTCGGGCCTTGCCGGTCCAAGGATCGTGAGCGAGCACCCCACAATAATTACATTCTAGCCATTCATGATTTTATTTATAATATCCTTACATATCTATGTTTCCATGTTGAGAAGAAAGTGCAGCTGTGTAACATTAAAGCTAAGCTTATAATAAGCTCTTTCCTCAAAAAGATAAACAGGATATAGCTACACTTCTTCGATTTTGGAAAAAAACATTGTTATATCATCAACAAGGAGTCCACACTTTCTTATGTTTAAAACCTTATCAAGTATTCCTGTCCCAGGATTACTGAGCTTTTATCCATGCCAATGGTTCACTGGCATCTAATAGCCCTACCATTCAATAATTTAACAAATTGTATAACCAATGGATTCAATATACTGTATTACATTATAGTCATTTCATAATAATCTAAAAAAAAGGGGAATAGAATAAACATGCCCAGTCTATTAGAACATACTATCTTGTAAGGCACTTTCTTGCAGTACTCCTTCCAGTAGCTCCCGTATTTCTCAGAGCATCTTATATCGTCACGAACAGATCAATAACACAGTAGAAGAGTGAGAAATACAACGTAGAAATAAGGAAGTGAGTTGGTAAAGAGTGCTGAAACTGTCCAGAAAAATGCAGCAGCAATTTCAGGAATGTAATGGAAGTGCCTGGAAACTCCCCACCAGCCAGAAGCAAGAAGAAGACTTTTCTTCTCCTCTCCTTCACTGGTACGATAGGAGCCTCTGATCACAGTGGGCTTGGAGGTGCTGTGCAATGAGAAAACATGGCAATTGAAGACATTTGAGTGTGTTATTGCTTGCAGTTGCAGACAATATTTTTTAAAAGAACATAATAATATTTTAATTAATAATTGTTCTCTTTGTGGGGTCCTAAAAGGAATGCACAAGAGTTGTAATTGACTGTTCATTGTCATTCATGTGTTTATTGTTTTTCATCTGTTTTATGTTCTTACGCAGTCTTCCGCCCATGTTGTGTGGAATGTGTGTGTGAACTGTTAGACTGTCACGTGCTCCCCCATTGGGCATGCTTCCACTGTTGTTTTTTTCTAGTTGTCTCCCACCAAACTGGCCTTGGTTATATACATACTGGTCTTGAGCAAGCCCATTTTTAGTCACTGCTCAGTTTGTGCACCACCGCACTATTCTGTATCACCTTTTTACTTTAAAATGTTTAGTTCTTCCTCTATATAAGCAACCTTCCACCCTAACTCAGGGATTAGGTAGAGGGGGACTAGTTGAAGTATCAGGAACATATCAACGGCCACTCAGGAGTAGTAACTATGGTGGCAGCATACCGAACCCTTCTAAGTCCAGGAGCTTCTGCGATAGAGGGAAATTTCCTGGGCGACATTGTGCTTCAGAGGGCGGGCATTTAAAGGGACTGACTTGCAGACCCACACGCTTATATAAACATTTTTTTAATACATAATGATAGTAATGATGTTTGAACAGTCCTACTGCTGTCCTCATCAGGTTACAAAAAAAATTGTTTGGGATGGAAATTCAGCCAAGTCCATCTTTGTATATAGTATGTTCCTATAGGCTAAAATAATATTTCTCTTTCAATCCGTGAGAGCAATTAGCATGAAATTATTTTGAGCTAAATGCTGTCAGCTGGGGATCAACCTTTCAAAAACACTGTTTAACTTTCTATTAATGAATATAATGTTTTGGACATACTGTAAGCAAAATTAAATAAATTGTGAAGCATAATCTTCTAAAACAAAAAGAAAGAATTTAAGAGCAGGATAGGCAGTCAATTGGCCAAGCTGCTTTTGTAAGATACCAATAAAGCTATTGAATTCTAAAGAAACTACTTTGAACACCAATTATTGTACGAGATATTGCAGGTTTCTCCATATAAGGGAAGGGAAGCTTCCCTCCAAACTTCCCAGCTTTCCCCCAAAATTCTAGGCTTCCTCCCGCCCCCAATATTTGCATGCTGTGAAATATACCTTTCAACCTTTTTTTGCTTTCATGCCAGTCATATTGAGAATCTTACATGAGTTGAACTTCCTATCCGGTAGTTTGAAAAGAATAATCTATGCAGTTGATAAGTTGAGGAAGCTTTAGAGGCTTCTTTGAAAAAAAATCAGGGCTTAGACAGTGGATATATAAAGGCTACAGTAAAGTTCAATTTTATTGTTTATTCAAACATTACAGAATGAAAATCTCACATTTTGCTCTACTTGTTCTTATGGGATATATTAACATATCCGTGGCCACTTTGCCTGTCCAACTGCCTCAAGTAACTGGAAATTCAAGTGAACAAATGTAACCGGGAATTTGCCAGTAAACTAGCTACAACATCCACTTCAAGATGCAATTATGAATGTTGTTAACCCCAAACTGAACAAATTGGGACATGTCTGCAATCGTGGAGGTCCTGGTAGAACACAAGTAGCCAATATTAAAATGAGTGATCCGAGCCAACAATGTCCCAACAAAACTGGAATACTTACAATGCTAATGCAACGACAGGCCAAACAAAAGGGAACCTCCCTTAGAGTAGTGCAGCTAGGGAAGTGGGTGGGAGGGGGGAGGAGTGACAGATAAACATTAATTAATTTTGTATTGTATAAAGCAAAAAGCCAGAGTGAATACAAGATGGCTGAGAAAGAAATTGTGAAGTCAAAAATAACTAGTTTAGCATACATCAGTAGAAATTAAAACAGATGTACAGGTTTCTAGTCAACCCTATTTTCTCTGGAAATCAGAGTTGTATGAGTTAAGTTGCAAGTCAAATGGTACATCAGAATGTAGGGAGGAAATATGGCAATTGAAGATGTATGAGTGAGTTACTGCATGCAGTTGCAGACAATTTTTTTTTTTTAACATAACAAAATGTTTAATTAATAATTGTTTTCTATGTGTGAGTTGTAATTGACTGTTCTTGTCATTTATGTGTTTGTTTTTCATCTGTTTTATTTTCTTACGCAGTCTTCCGCCCGTGTTGTGTGGAATATGTGTGTGAACAATTAGAGTGCCATGTGCTCACCCATTGGGCATGCTTACACTGGTTTTTCTATTTGTCTCCCACCAGGCTTGCCTTGGTAATATATATTCTGGCCTTGAGCAAGCCCACTTTTACTCAATGCTCGGTTTGTGCACCACTTCACTATTCTTTATCACCTTTTTACTTTAAAAGGATTAGCTAGTTATTCCTCTAAACAACCTTCCACCCTAACTCAGGAATTAGGTAGAGGGGGACTAGTTAAAGTATCCAGGAACAGATCAGTGGTCACTCACAAGTAGTAACTCTGGTAGCAGCATACCGGACCCTTCTAAGTCCAGGAGCTTCTGCGATAGAGGGAAGTTCCTGGGCGACATTGGCTTCTGAGGGCGGGCATTTAAAGAGACCAAATTGCAGACCCACACTCCTATATCAACATTTTTTAATACATGATGACAGTAATAATGTTTGAACAGTCCTTGCTGTCCTCATCAAGTTACAAAAAAATTGTTTGGGATGAAAGTTCAGCCAAGTCCATCTTTCTATCTGTTAAAAATGAGGAGTTAGAGTTAGAGTAACTCCTTGGGGGAGTAATTTGGGGGAGTAAATCAATAAAGGAGTTCATGGATGGTTAGTTAAGATATTTTAATGATATTCATGAGTCCAATAAAACCCAACGCAAAATTTTAAATACTATACCTAACATAAAGCCAGTGTTCACTCTGTGATATCACAGAGTGAACCTGGAACACGTAAGTTAACAGAGAAACTAATGGTAAGTATCACAAGGAAGGTGGATGTTAAGCATGGGATGAAGAAACATCCTTCTTTTTTACTTTAGTTTGCAGTAGAATTGCTAACCTTCAATAATTTTATTTCTTCATCAGACTATGCTCCACATAGAAATCTTTTTACTCCCCAGAAGAGTTGCTGTGACCATCCAAGGGGAGTTTAATTTGCCCAGTTACTGGAAACCCACTGTTGGGGTTACCTGAACTCCTCATTTTTAACAGTGTATGTTCCAAGTCTACAATGATATTTCTCTTTCAATCCAGGAGAGCAATTAGCATAAAATATATTTTGAGCTAAATGCTGTCAGCTGGGGATCAACCTTACAAAATCACAGTTCAACTTTCTACAAATGAATTTTAACATGTTGACATAGGCAATATGAAATAAATTGTCATCTAAAACGAAAAGAAAGAATTTTAGCCCTTAAAGTTACCTAAGATATAAAAAAAAGACTGTTTATAGGAGCAGGATAGGCAGTCAATGGCCAAGCTTTTGTAAGATACCAACAAAGCTATGGAATGCTAAAGAAACTCCTTTGAACACAAAGAATTGTACAAGATATTGCAGGTTTCTACATATAAGGGAAGGAAAGCTTTTCTTCCAAACTTCCCAGCTTTCCCCCCAAAATTCTAAGCTTCCTCCCGCCCCCCAATATTTGCATGCTGTGAAATATACCTTTCAACCTTTTTTGCTTTCATGCCAGTCATATTGAGAATCTTACATGAGTTGAACTTCCTATCGGGTAGTTTGAAAAGAATAATCTATGCTGTTGATAAGTTGAAGAAGCTTTAGAGGCTTCTTTGAAAAAAAATCAGGGCTTAGACAATGGATATAATAAATAAAGGCTACAGTAAAGTTCAATTTTATTGTTTATTCAAACATTACAGAATGAAAATCTCACATTTTGCTCTACTTGTTCTTATGGGATATGTCAACATATCCGTGGCCACTTTGCCTGTCCAACTGCCTCAAGTAACTGGAAATTCAAGTGAGCAATGTACCCGGGAATTTGCCAGTAAACTAGCTACAACATCCACCATTCAAGATGCCATTGTGAATGTTGTTAACCCCGAACTGAACAAGTTTGGACGAGTCTGTGACTGTGGAGGTCCTGGCTGGACACAAGTAGCCAATATTAAAATGAGTGATCCTAGCCAACAGTGTCCCGACAACTAAAATACATACAATGCTAGCGGAATCAGAGGATGACATAGGAGAAGCCCCCAGCTCAACACATGTGACTCTGCCATTTTTCCTGTGAATGGAATGTACACTAGGGTGTGTGGAAAGGTTTTGGCGGTTATGACAGGGGACCCTGACGCTTTTCTTAATTCCATTATAGGCTACAACAGCATTGATCAGTCATATGTAGATGGAGTTTCAGTAACTTATGGTGCAGTAGGATCTCGTAAACACATTTGGACATTTGCATCAGCAGATGGTGGCACTGGCTTTTATTCCACTCACAGTTGCAGCTGCTTTTACAGCGATACTGTTTGGCTGCACACTAACAAGCTACCATCTTTTATGGGAAATAATTATTTCTGTGAATTAGGATTACCTATTAATTACAATTCTGTTGTTAGTACTGGAGAAGTTCCTATTCCTAATATACTTTGGGATGGTAAAAACTGCACTTTTCCAAACTCTTGTTGCAAGTTTAGTAACCCTCCCTGGTTTTGTGTTCCTCTTCCTGAACCAACTAGTGAGCCAATAGAAGTTCGACTGTGTCTCTCTGAATATCCAAATAATGAAGATTTGATTATTACAGATGTTGAAATGTATGCACGTTGAACAGTTATTTTGGCTACTCTCATTATACTCCTAAAGCTGACTCTAAGTATTGTTTTTTCTATACTTTTTACATTAAAAAATGATATGTTGTTAAATGAAAGATAAATGTTCAAAATATTTAGTCTGGTCTTCGTGACTTAAACTAAAGTTCGCAGTAAAATTACTGAAGTGAATCCAATAGCTGAACACATTTGAATTATTATACGCTAATAGCTATACATGTACTTCAAATAAATTCAGATAGAAAATTTACACTTAAGCATTGTGATATAGCATAGTAATCATATGCTGCAAAAGAGTAGATTCTTATGTCATGAGGAGGAGTTATTGTCGACTTCAAGGGTAGAGGCAGTCTCAAAGTCAGGTAAGGTAATATGGAGGGGTTATGGATTGAAGAACCACCCTTATCTCTCACAAGCTAGACCTAAGGTACCACTTATGGTTGACTTATTAATTAACAAGAACCTGGGCTTCAGCAGAACTAAAAAAAAAACGGTATGCTGGCCAGCCAGTTTATATAGAAAAACAAGCTGACACACCCCCATTCTGAGGTGGGCGTGACATAGAAATAACAGGTGCTCAAATCTGGTTGGTTGAGAGTCTTCTGCCAAAAGACATGTGAAAATATTGTTAAAAATGAAAGGGATAGTGTTAGGGTGAGGTGAACTAAATGAAGCTATTCATGTACAAGGCTTTCAGCAGGCCATTCATAGCAGGCCATTTAGCTATGCAGTTCATAGGAAAATAGCATATTGCAGCTTGACTTATATTATTGGAAGAATTGCTGAATTTAGAAACTAAAAACACTTCACAAAATATAAATAGCTGCAAAAGCCTATTTAAAATGAAGAAATGCTGGAGTACTGAAGGCCTGTGGTTTTATACCTCAATCTAAAACTTGGTAATTGGAGGCCAGCTTCAAATTTGACCTGTTGCTACCAAATTATGATGAAGGCATGCCAGAGTTAGTTGTGTACTCTTGCATAATCATATCACTTAATACTTCCCTACATCCTGTTTCTCTGTGGTATAGGTTGTTTTACATACCACTGCTTTAGTACTATTTTTGCGCTGACATAAAAATGGAGGGAGGAGTATTCAGCAAACTGAAGCCCCCACCCCCTATAATTAAGTATAGCACAATCTAACAATGAAAGGTCTCACATAAAACTACATTAAACTCCAAATCATGTGCCCTTGGAGCCCTCCCATACTGAATTATCATCCTACATCGCTACATTGGAAGTGGACTTTTGGAGGATATACAGGAATTCACGAGTCAAATTTTTAGCCGAAGCTGTGTATTCAGTGCATTATGCACTCATTATTGCATTCGTCAATTCATAATTAATATCAACCCACACTCATTTCATTTTTTTTTTGTAGTTACAGTGTATACTTCCACACTGCTTAATGAAATAATTTTTACATGCTTATGTATGTTATAATCAGATAACACTCCACTGAAATGTATTTATGGCAGAAGTCAACATTTTGGGGGTGCTTGAAAATACAAGCACTTCTTTGATTACACCCATGGAGATAGATAGCTAGAGCACTTTTTGTAATGAAAATTGTCAGTACTATTAGGCCATAACAAGATCTAAGGGGGCAGGGGGAGGGGGGCCAAGGGGCCCAAAGCCATTTCCCCCCCCCCCTAATTTGAACCAAGTTTATTGAAGAATTATGATGAACAAGGGTATCAATATTGGCATATATGTTAAAGGACAATTATTTGCTAATTTATGCTCGTTATTGATAAATAAATGCCCATATTATTAACATATTGCATTAACTTTCATTAAATTTTGACCTAAATATAAATGGATCTACACCTGTAGGCCACACTTATAAATTAGATTCTAGCCATTCATGACTTTTTTATATCCTTACATATCTCTGTTTCGTACATTGATGAGAAGAAAGTGAAGCTGGTTAATATTAAAGCTAAGCTTATAATAAGCTTTTTCTTATAATCAAAATGAAACACAAGACATAGGTACACTTATTCGATTTTGGAAAAAAAACGTTGTTATATCATCAAGAAGGAGCCCACCCCTTCCTATGTTTGAAAAACCTTATCAAGTATTCCTGTCCCATGATTACTGAGCTTTTGTCCATGACATGGTTCACTGGCATCTAATAGCCCTTCCATTCAATAATTTAACAAATTGTTTAACCTATGGTTAATAAAGCTACAGCTACTTAAAGTATTCAATATATTACATATAGTCATTTCATAATAATTTAAAAATAGGGGAAAAGAATACACATGTCTTGTCTATTAGAACACTAGAGGTACTATCTTGTATGGCACTTTCTTGCAGTACTCCTTCCAGTAGCTCCCGTATTTCTCAGAGCATCTTATATCGTCACGAACAGATCGATGACACAGTAGAAGAGTGAGAAATACAACGTAGAAATAAGGAAGTGGGTTGGTAAAGAGTGCCGGAACTGTCCAGAAAAATGCAGCAGCAATTTCAGGAATGTAATGGAAGTGCCTGGAAACTCCCCACCAACCAGAAGCAAGAAGAAGACTTTTCTTCTTCTCTCCTTCACTGGTTTGATAGGAGGCTCTGATCACAGTGGGCTTAGAGCCCCATATGGTGCACTCTCCGTTGGTGTTTCTGACTACTTCTTTCTGATAGTCTGCATTGTAGTTGAGGAACACTGACACAATGCCCAGGATCATGATGAGGGTAAATAGAGGCAGCCCCAGGTCGTTAGGGTGCATGGTGAGGTACAGAGTGTGGCTGGTGTAAATGGATGGCACCCACACCAAACAGCCCCAACACTAATGCAAAAAAAAAAAAAAAAAAAAAATACCAATTATTTTTATAACCAAAAAAATTGATCATCAACAAAAAACAAACACACTGCTACCACTTAGTTCAATAGCAACAGTTTCTACGAACTCATTAAAAGAATATTAACCCGAGCGCAAGCGAAACATATGAACTAAATTTTGTACCACTAGCTAGTACGATTCTTTGCAGAATGAAGTAAATAGCTATTACATAATTGTAATGTGCTACAGAAAATGTTTCCATTTATATCACACTACAGGGAGTACACAAGTGACTGGCTGGCTTTTTTGCAGGAGTTTAGTCTCTCTCTTTTTTTTTTCTTTTTTTTTTTAACTACTTGAACACCTATTCAGTAATTCAGTTATAATAATTTTTCAAATCATTGTTGCTTTAGGCATGGTACATTATAGACATGAAAAATGGAGTGCATAGCACACTAATTATTGATATTATTCTCATTCTTTTTTTCCCCTACAAATTAACAAATTACGTTTTCAGAAAACTATTAAGATAATTAGTTATTAATTTCCTTGAACTTATAAATGTGAAACAGATCTACACAATACAGTTGACTTTCAACATTCATGTCTTCACAGAAGTTATGTGTATTGCCAAGTATGTTTACAAACGTACACGAGCCTCAACAGGACCAACATCTTGTAAACACATGCGACGTGGAATAGACCTTGTGGTCATAAGACAATGGGTTGAATAAAGATGTACAGCCATCCCAATAGTAAATGTAGCCTCAGTCAGTATGAAGCCACAGTAAAAGTGTTTGACATTTCAAAGCTTATTATGATACCTCGCGAAATATCCTCAATAGATTGTAGCCCTACAAATTACTACTATAAGTTATCAAACTCTATTTGAAGCAGGCAAAAGCGAGTCCATGAGTTATTTTACTATGATTTCAGCAAAAAAATTTATGATGATTCTGTCATTTTCGGCTGATAATAATAGCAAATTTTCTCATTCTAACAGCCAATATTATGTTCATTAAAACTTAACCCAATGTTTCAAAAATTGCCGAAGTCCTCTTCAGGGGTCGGAGAGTTCAACCTCAGTTGATTCCTGAAGAGGATTTCGGCAATAAGTCGAAATGTTAGGTTAAGTTTTAATTAACATAATATTGGCTGTTAGAACAAGAAAATTTGCTACTATTATTTTTCTAATGTTGACACAAGAATGCTGTTAAGCACCGATTAGCAACCAGTTTTTAAGTTTACTATTTTAACCTAACGAGGTTTCAGTTTAGACAAGTTTACAAATGACAAGATCTGTGTTTGCTGAGTCATCTGTTGTTAGCTTTACCACAAATAGAGCTCATGCCAAACAAAACAGAACCTAATGCCAATTCAGTGATTCTTCTAACCACATAACATGCCAACTACAAGACCACCAGGGACTGAGGGAGGGAAGGAAGGGGTAGGGTGACTTGTCACCACTCCCCTAATTTTTAATGACATTCATTGCTATATTCTTAATGAATACATTAGTACGAAATTAGTTCTTGTATTCATAAATAATCTGCAAAGTGTGCTATCAAACTGGTATGAACAAGACGGAATTATCAGTTATAACAAAGCTGTTAAGCCTATGTCAGTAAACCATATGCCAAAAATGGGTGCAGCTGCAATAATTTTTGCGAATTTTTGTGCCGCAAAAAAAATTAACAATCATCCCCTGTAATATTTTATAAATCAGCTACGGAAGACACCAACTTTAAAATCAACAATGTGATGCATGGTTTACCCTTAATTTAGTTAGGATGAGGTTTTAAGTCAGACAACACAACTACACTTGGATCCTCAGTGTTTGGTCTGGTCACACTAATTAAAGACATTTTATACTACTCATAACAGCCTTTTTTATCACAATATTATTCATAGACTATGATTACTCCTCTTTGTGTAAGATCTTAACCTCATCTCAACTTGCCTTACCAAATAAAATCCAGCACGGTCATGCATGATGTCCAAAGTCTTCATATATCCCATCTCCCAGTGAAAGAACTTGGCCACATATATCATCTGCAGCAACACTGAAGCCAGCATGGAATAGCTCAGGCCAAACTCCTGTTGCTGCTTCACAGCATAGCACAGTGTCAACACTGCCCAAGCCATTAGGCCAAACCGACAGTTAGTGAATTGCTTAACGTCCCAGCCTAAGATCCGGGGATAGAGCTCGCACCCCCAGTAATAGTCAAAGATTAAGTTCCCACTTGCTCCGGAGTCTGTCGAGGAAGGGAAGTAGATGCCTTTCAAGCACAGGAAAGCACAGAATATCAAACTGGTGACATTGAGGGCCCCAATGATTTCCAAATAGTGATCATAAACATCTGCTGGATTAAAAACTTTCAAATAGAACAATGCGAAGAATGTCACTACAGTCACACAAAATGAAAGCAACCCATTGGCCTTGTAAATGGGGACATTTCCAGCTGGAGTCACTGGGCCCTTGGTCAGTCTACCAGGCAGCACTCTCATCAGGATCAACTGGAACACTGCAAAAGTGCCAATCATCTTCCAAGCAGTCCATGTTCCAAAAATATAAGGCAACCAAGCCTTAGAGAGGAGATAGAGGAAACCTTTCTGGGTGATCAGTTCCACCAAGCTGGGAAAATTGCCATTTAATTCAACGATGGTGTAGGAGAATATCATAGCGAACATGGGGCAAGAGAACACAAGAAACGGGGCAACCAGTGAGTATCCCGAGGTGTAGGTAATCTTTTCAGAGCCTTCCCCGCCATTTGTCCAGCCTCCAGTGTGCCGCTTTATAGAAGGAGCCATTATTTCCTGAAATCCTGCTATAAGGTGTCCTAGACTAAGAGACCAATTAGTTTGTTCTAAGACGGCTGGCTCGAACGATCTCGCGAACGAATCATCCGGTCACTGACGCGCGCACTATTACACAATATGGGCGTACCAGAGGATATAAATCGCACACAGAGAAACAAACGGCGAGCGAATGTTACAGGCCAAGAAATCTATGGAGAATTTGCGACACGTTACAATAAGATGGCGCATCAAAAATATTAGAGAAAAAAAATAATGTACTAAAAATAGAATGTAGCTACTTAGCCACTGCAGTGGTGGCGGTAGGGAAGTCGCTTTCTAACGATTATAAATAATGTTGACAACATTCTCTGTTACTAACACATAGTGTCTAGTATTACAGCTAAAAATAAAGCCGATTATTATTTTTTGGAAAAAAAAAAGCTTTAGAAAGCCTTATTCGGTATATAAATTATAAATATATATATAATATAATGGAAATATATTTATTCTATTGTGAGGAAAAAAGTGCATGAGCAGCATTCTTTAGGAGTCCCTTGAATAACCACACAAGTCTGCGAAAACTAAGCCAATTGCTGGAATCAGTGTCTAGTGCATAATACATGCCCTACATCTGAAACATGACCAAACATAGTGTAGGAAGATGTTCCAATATGGTTGGGCTCCAAGGGCATGTGTTTTATGGTTTTCTGGTGATCAAGATTACATTTTTAAGTTAACAAAAAATTATAGGGGGACTCCAGCCCCCCTCCACTTCCTATACCACTGCCAAAAAATATGGTTAGCTAGCTATAAAATATTGTTGAAGTGTGTTCACAACACTAATTACAGGTTAATATTTACTATTTATAGGTCAATAAGGTTTAGCTACACTTTTCTGATGGTATTGTCAAAAATAAATCCATGAAGTGAAATTCAATGTGCTTCAATGTATGTGTATGTAATGTATATATATGGTTTAGGTTTCATTGTTTTTGTTTATTTGAGGTGGCACAAGGAGCACAGCACCAGTATAGTATGGATCATTGCTATATCCTAGATATACAAAGGTTTATATATGTGTAAGCATAGTATAATACATTTATACATAAGATGGAGAGGTAGAAAGGTTTAATTTTAGCCAGACTATAATGCTGATGCTTGTAATGCTTAAGAAGTGTCTCCAACATTTAAAATTTGTAGAAGACTTTCGTAATGACAATGTTGACCATGTGACATGACATCAGAGAGTTATTCTTGCATTTTGTAGAAATCATAAATGTGTCCAAAGTATGTAAGTGCTACTAAATAAGCTGCTACTAAATAAGCTAATGTATTAATAAATGTATTGCTAAATATTTGAACAAACAGACCCCTCTGTCCCAAAAACGTGAAAATAGACAACAATGAAATTGGAAGTTTAAACTGTGACAATGTTACTAAACAAACATAGCTAGTTGCTACTTCAGAATTATAGCATTTTTTATGGTTTGTAGCTGTAAATCACTTGCTGGACATTTGTCAGCTGTAAGGAACTCTGCAAAATTGCAAATATTTAAATTCACCTAGACAAATGTGTAATAACTCTAGCATAGGATTTTCTGGGGTGTACTGTCACTTTTTGGCATTGATTTTTAAATTAGAGTTAAATTTTACATGTTAGTTACTCAATAAACCATATGGCATTTGTATTTAATGATATAAATACTACATAGGCATTTTAATTTTGTCAGTAAACTGTAGTTCGTAGTCAGAGTTGACAATTGCACTTCCACATGCTCTTGTGATGGCATTGTCGTCTTTTAACTTGTATCATGACTTATTTGAACATCACATAGAATATGTTGAGGAATATCAGATACAGTAAGACATGGCAAAAGTTGCTCTTTGCTAATTTGGCTTCATTTCATCCTCTGACTGGGTGAAAAACATGGCCATTCTATACATCTGATGTTTTCCATGCACTGAGTGATTGATCTGATCTGTCATCCACCCTAGTATCAGACTACTTACTTAGACTTCAATCCAGTAAAATCGATATGGCTCTAATGTCAATGGCATAGAAAGTGATCTTGCATGAATACCTGCAAACCACAAAAAACATGCCCTTGGAGACTAACCAGTACCGAAACATATTCCTACACCACTGTAGTGTAATAACACAATATAATGTAATAAATTATAGCCAAATAAAATCAATGATTTCTCACGTTTACCCATACCAAAATATTTTCCTACACCACTGAATGTGTAACTTCAAAAATGAGAGCAGATATCATGATCAACATGACGGCAGTAATATTCCTTATCAGTTACAAATGCTGTCTATTTCAGCTTTAACTGTCTTGACCACTATTCAATGGCCTCACATGTCATCAGTATCATCAGCAATTGCGTGGAAAATGTTTATTGCACTTAATTAGAATCAATTAGTGATGAATAACTTGTAGATATGATAAGGTAATATCTCTAGTATAATATTTAAACGCACAAAAATAAAAATTACCATATAAAATTTAACTTAAATTGGAAACTTAATGCCAGTAAGTTATTCTACAACCCACAAAACCCTATGATAGTGAGTATTCTGGAGTGTTCTCCAAATTTAATTTTTGCTGGAATGTATTTGAAGTTTTAGCATCTGTCCAACCAAAATCATTTTATGGTACAAGGTTCTCATAGCAGCTAGAAATTGAATAAGCCCTTCTTTTGAACCCTGTAGACTCATAAAACTTCCTTAATTTCAGTAAGTAGGTTCACCTACTTTCCGTATTCACAATGCAGTACTACCTCTTTGAATTATAAAGAGCTACAAGATCAAATTTTCTGATGGAATTCTTAATTAGCTAACAGAATTTTCTTGAAGCCTATGTGTAGTCTCTAGTTTTCAAAAACTTTTTTATAGATGCAGTTTATTATACACACCATGGATGATAATGTTTGCAACTTTAGTCTGAAGTGATCAAGTCCATGAACTCTTACTACACATATTTGACCACAAATATTGTCATGGTTATTTTGAGTAACGCTGTGCAAGTTTTATTCCAATATAGAATTTGCTAAAAGACAACAACATTTCTTCACATTTTAAATTACAATACTAAAAGCACACAGTTTCTTTGCTATTGTCATTCTAAATGGGTAACGAATTACAATGTTGTGAACTGAAAGGGTAATTGATACTTGCCCATTCAGGAATATTCTTCTGGTCCTAAATTATGTATCTCCTTTAAGTGTACAATGATTTTTTTCTTTTCTTCTCAGGTTTATTATTTAACATTATGGGATTGAAAATGTTTGGCTGTCACAGCAAAAGTACAAACATCTGTCTTCCTTTTACCATTTACCTTACAGAAAATGGGGAGCCATTGAAGCTTTTTCATTTAACTCTTCCAGTTAGGTGAAAGGTAACCATGAACTTGCGAGTAAAACAATTTACACTGCATATGCAATAATAATAATAATAATAATAATAATAATAATAATAATAATAATAATAATAATAATAATAATAATAATAATAATAATAATAATAAATAAATAAAGATCTGCATTATAAATACCTCTGAAAATTATCTACCTCATTTTGTTCGGATGGAATAATCATGGGTGTTAGCTATGATTTTCTTTGGCCCTCATAGAGGCCTTTTTATCATTATTATCATTATTATTATTTTATTGTTGTTATCGATAGGTTTTGTGCTATTGTTTTGTCGCTGTTGTTGTTTTTGTTGTTATTGTCGCAGCTGTATTGTTGATAGTCGATCGATTTTTACAGATTCCGAAGTGTTTGGTAAAGTGGTAAAGGGTATTTAGAGTGCTCGATATAGGGTTAGGTAAAGGTCGTCACACAGGTGACGGCACTATAGAAACGCCACGAACAATTGATTTTTTTATTTATAAATTGATCTCCGCGAGTAATTATGTGGCATGAAGCAAGAAAACAAGAGAAAAAGATTAGGGAGACTATGGTAAATTACCAGAAAAGAGCAGAACGTCGTAGAGAGCACTATGACAAATTGGTAAGTTGTTTAGGTGTGCATTATTTTGAACGCTCAACTTGCAAGTACCAAGTTCTTACTGATCTTGGGTAGAAACTGCACTCTTTGCTATTTACTATGTGACCAGGGCTGTATTCAGAAAAATCTTCTGCCCCTTTAGATATTTATAGTGCTAACAGTTTGATTATGCGGCATGGAATTAGCATACTGTATGTTGTTATTTTTAAGTCTTAGATAATGAAGTATTTATTTTCTTTTGCAGCGTGGGGATCCTCATCAACTTCTGAGGGTATATGGAAACAAGTGCAAGTTGCACCTTGACCCTAAAACAGCATCAACCCTGGACTCTACGATGTCAGTGAGTTTAGCCAGTGTAGGCCTCTCTCTCTCTCCCTCTCTCATGTGGGTGTGTTACCCCAGTGCTTGTTTTACAGAAGATAAGGAACCTGTGTCTGAATATGTGAAAAATTAATGTTACTCAATAGCATTTGCCACTCCCCTTTCATTTCCTCCCTAAATAGTATACATGGTATCACACAGACATTTCTACAGCTATAAATAGATTTAAAAAATAAGTATGGCTGAAGTCATCTAGTCTTAGTCAAGCATACATGAATGTTCTTTCCGGACTAAGAAGGTGCCTTCTGTCCATGAAGTTATACACTAACTGAAGCACTTTACATACATAGGTTTAGTGCAGATTGTGGCGGTTACTGTATGAAATTTGCATAAGATCCAGTTTACAGACGTAGGAAACACGTTACATATTTTAGGTTCAATTATGCATAAGGTTTATTTACAGACTGAGAAAGTACGTTTTATGTGCAAGTTCATTGCATATTGAGGGTTACCTTATATAGTAAAGGTTAATTAGGGGCTGAGAATGTATCTTACCTACATGGTCCATTTCAGATGTAGAAGGTACCTTATATATCAACATAAGGGTCATGAATCATTTTAGTTACAATAATGTTTCAAATTAAATATCGTTATTCAAATAATGACCTCATTGCTTTATTGCTATTTGTAGAATATCTGTTAATCCTGATGGATAGTTTTAACTAGTGTATTGATAGAAGATGAAATTGTTGACATTATTACATTCTTTAATCTATAATTTCCCCATAAACTGACACATGCATGTACATATATAAACTAGTGGTGTGCTTAAGCACAAAGCAAGCAAGCTAACTAAGAGGTACTGTCCTTGCTGCTTTTAAAGACCCGCAACTCAGTACTGAATCGTAGACTGGTTCATTACTTAGTCATTTCTTTGAGACGATTTACCAACTTACTTAATTAGTGGCACAGTCGAAATTGGGGTCGCATGTACCATATAAATATACAAAAAACAAAAGTAAATAAACACCATGTAATCTCGATTGTGTATCCCTGTGTCTCGCTCACCAATTATTTTTTTAATGTTTGCCCTCCCCACCCCCCCCCTCTCTCCGCCCCCTTTGTTACAGACATACTGTGTATTTATAATTGTATCACATGACCATATAGGATCCCATGGCAAGGAGATCGCTCACATATTATCTCCCAATATGATGTCCGGATACATTTGGACTACATCCCTGACTACTCCAAACTACCAGAACACACGTACGTAAGCCAACTCTCTCACAGCCGATTCATTGGTCATTAGTTTTGCCATTACATCATTCGCTATCTTCAGTTCTTGTTTATTATTATTATACTGTATATATTTTTTTTCTTCCATTCTATGGGAGTATGAACTTTATTTGGAGATTTTTATTACTTCCAAATTATCACCTCTCACTTTTTTTGTAAACTACTATCTTCAGCTAGATAAATGATAATGAAAGTCCTACTGTAATTGTGTAGTCCGTCTAAGGAAGAGAAGTATGAAGAGTCTCGGTGTAACTATGAGCGGTACAGAGTGCTTGTGCAGAACACCTTCCACGGGCTCAGCGAGGCAGACGCCCTGGCCAAGATAGCTGTGGAGGAGATGTACTTTGAACCCAGCAAGAAGTCCAGCAAGAAATCAAAGTCAGACAATAGTAATTTAAGTGTAGCACTTGACCACAAGGTTTATGAGGCATTGTATGTTTGTGTGTGACAGATAAAGAATCTTGTGGAGTGTTCTTCTCATGTTGGCTTGTATTAAGTAATGATAATTCATATACCTCCTTCTCTTGCAGTAGCTTCTCTGTAGACTTGTAGATAATTGTAATTAATAAAACTTTCTTCTTCCTTTTTTTCTTTTTTTTTTTTCTTTTTTTTTTTGGGGGGGGGGGGGTTTGTTGTTGTTGGAGCAGTAGCCTGTGTTCTCTGACTGCAAGATACGTTTGACTAGATTAGTAGCTGACTCTGCCTTATTTAGTTAAGTTTTTGGGAGCATACGTATTTTTGTTCTGAAGAAAGTAGCATACATAGGTTATTAAGGATTCCAATTGGTATTAAGAGGCAGTTGGTATTATTCAATGCTATTGAAATCAACCATTATGCCTGGTTATAGACCTGGTAATGATTGGCCAATGATCTGTGGTTGTTGTCTTTACCTATTCCATATTTAGTAATGTGTGTGTGTGTGTGTTGATGGGTGTACAGAAGTGGAGGATCCGCTATAGGTTATTCCTATGATGACAATGGAGACAGCAGCAGGTCTAGTGGACAGTATAAGAAACCAAGAGAAGCAGAGGATGAGGAGAAGGGCTTCAGTGGAGATAGTGAATATGGTAAGTGGTGATAGCATGCGATGCCCCATGTGGTGCTGGAGTATTTGATTGGTGCTTTTGTTGTTGTTGTTTTGTTTTGTTGTTGTTGTTTGTGCATGCAAGTTGGCTTTTCATGATCATACAAATCAGGGCCTTTCTTTTCTTTTTTTACGCCAATACAATTTTAATTGCGCCTTACGTAATGCGGTCATGGGCGCACACAAGACTCTGAGGTTTGATTGCCTGGCGGGAGGATGACACAAAACTAAGAGCAAGAAGACGAACAATTGAAGATTGCCTAGGGGCCAATATTATCGAACGATAGAGTGGTATGCTCTAGGCTGTACGGCATTGTGTATGCAAAGACACATTTTCGCATCCTCTGCGGTTATCTATGTTTCTCAATTGATGCGTTTCTGCATCCTCCGCGATGAATCAGTTAACAAGATCATTAAAATCAGCCCAAGTATTATAAGCTAGTATTTTAATTATGTAGCATATCAGTGATTCATATGATTCAGTACGACCCTTTACCTTCTTTTATGTGTGTAGAGGTGGACATGGATGTGGATTCATTCAATACATTTGAAGTGGATAAACTGAATGTTATAGCATTGGACTACAAGATGCCAGCTGGAGCCTTCAGCAAGTGAGTATGGCAGGAAGGCATTATCTAATTCTCCTATCTAGTGGTTTAGTGAAATGAGAGAATGTAATTATATAAATGGAACAGAATGTAAATACTGGAATATATTATTGAATGAATGAATAAGTGAGTGATTGGTGGTTGAAAGCCTTAGAACTGTTTAACACCCTTGCCGGAAGACAAGAAGATTACAATACTATAGGCAATCATTATATACAAGTGATGTGCTTGAGCACAAATGACGAGCGAGCCTGTGCACAAACGAAACACTTCAAAAGAATTTATCAGTCCATTTCTAAAGTTTAAGTACGTAGCCGTTGTTACCATTATATACTTTAACTAACAAACTGGTAAATTGTGTAGTCTCTAATATCGCATTCTGACTATCTGAGTTACCAGTAGCTCTTGACAACAGGCACGCACAGCTTATATATATAACGGCCGAGTTTTTTGTTGTTTTTTTATTACGTCTGGTATAGGGTTTCAATACCATAGAAACCTTTCGCTGTAACGTTTAGGGACTTGAAAAAACAAGTTCTTAAGAATTACTGCACAATGTTGAGTCTAACAGTTAGTTGTAAGACCTAAATGATTCTTGTGCCGTTTAGAAACAATCTAATACAAGGGTGCAAATGATTAAATATCCTTGAATGATATCGGGTCGCTAAACCGAAAGATTTTGTTTAGTGGAGGTATGGGAAGAGGTAGACCACGAAGCAAATATTAAAATTCGAGGGTCTAAGTACAAAATGACATACGTACGTCCACAAATATAATATAAACAAACACATATCCCCGATTTTCAATTGTGTTAACCCTGATAGTGTCTCACTCGCTTGCCAATTATAGATACCTGCTAGTCATAATACAGTGTTAATGTGAATGTGTTTTCTGTTTCACTGATGGTACAACAGTTGCAACGTGTTTGGCTTCTATCTGCTTGGTCACATGTATACCGTCCAGACTTTTATAGCAAACTCAGCATTTCTCTTTCATGCTAGCCTTGAGCTTGTTACTAAACTAAGGGTATGCCAGAATGGTTCAATATGATTGATGAGCGAACGAAGTGAGCAGGACAGTATTAATGGTGGACAATTGAAAAATCGGGTATATGTTATATTTATGTATATATGTGTGTGTGTATGGATATCATGGTATGTGTGTCCCTTAAACGCATGCGCAGTTCTTTTTCCTAAAAAAACAAAAACAAAAAAAACTCAGTTTTCTTGGCTTGCCTCTAGATTCAAACTCAGCCGTTTCTTAGTAGCTTAGTAGCAGAGTGCTTTTCATGGGGAGCTACTGGTCATTTGGGCCATCAGGACAGCTTGTATTGATACTACAGAAGCTTACTGTTTATTGAGGGAAGAAAATAACTTCGTAATTGTTAGCTAAGTCAATGGATGTATACTCATAGTTCACTAGAAAACAGAACCTGTTATCAAGAGCCTTAGCAAGAACAGCTAAATTTGTACATACTGCAAAAGCTACTATTAATGCAGAATATTGGGGAAAGAAGGTAATAATAGACTTTTCTCGTTCTAATAGTCAATATTATGTTAATTACAACTTAAGCCGACGTTTCGACTTTAATTAAGATAATATAGGCTGTTATAACGAGAAAAATTTGCTATTATTATAATTATTTCAGCCGAGAAATGAATGAATCATTGTTAATAGAGTGTAATGTAGTTGTTAACTAATGTGAATTGTTAATGGCTATATACTTGTAACTTTAATTGAAATACTAAACTTGCAAGTGCAGAATAGTAAGGAAAATTCAGCCTCCAACAGTTTTACATTTAATCTATGTAGTTTGTTTGTTTTTGTTGTTTTTTTAATAACAACTACTGTCTCGCTCGCCATTTGTACAAGCACTGCACCACTAGTGTAGTGGAAGTAATTGAGTCTGTGTGTGTGCATGTGTATTTGTGTGTGTGTGTTTGAAGATCTCTTCGAGCAGAAAAGTCGGACTTGCTAGAGCAGAAGATGGTGCGCTTAGCAGAATTGGAGAAGACTGCTATTTCAGTAAGTTGTCATGTAACCATGGTGATAAGATTTCTTATCTCCTCAGTGCTGCTTAAGTAAAATATTATCTCCTCCAAATTTTGTGATGGGTTTTAGCTCTATTGAAACATTACTAAAATGTTTCACTCTTCATGCTTAATTGTGACCAACCCATAGAGTAATCAGGCAAGACTGAAAAAAAGAATTATTTGTTTGTTTATTTGTTGTTTTTGTTGTTGATGTTTCTACCTTTAAATTTTGAATGCCCAAAAGATGGTGTTTCTAATTATAGAGCACTTGCTGGAATCATTGTTGAAATAATATGACACAAAGCTATTGTGTTTTACACACGTTGTTCATTAGCGTTTGAATCTTCGAACCCACGGGTCATGTGTTATCACATCCACAATTACTGACCATACATTGTTTACTGTTGAAGCACTCTACCAAACATAACGATAGTAAACATGATTGGCGATGGTAAGTATCGTATCAAGTAGTATGTACATCGGTGTGGAAACTTTTTGGTTGTTGTTGTTTTGTTTTTCATTCTCCTCGGTACTGGATTTTTTTGTACATATGTACTCCTTAAGTCTTCTCCCTAACTCTTCTCCCTCTACTGGTCAATACCGTACACTTGTTTACATGTGTACTGTATTTTATACACTTTTCATTCTTTTGCATTCTATTGAAGGCCTATGCTTATCAGTTAAAAAAAAAAAACACCTCATTTAGTAAAGGTTGAAAGACATCAGCAATGAAATTGTTAGTGGCATGGCATATGATAGTTGTATCCAATTTTCTTATGGCCAGTAATGAATAATATCGGGGTTTTAGGTGTATATTTTCTATGTGCTTCACTACGGATTTTTGTTGTTGTTGTTGTTTCTTGTTTTGATTGTTTGTTGTAAACGTGTCTACTTGTAGAATAAGATGAGTCGTCGTGAGCGCAAGACTTGGAAAGAGAGTCAGCAACAGGCAGGCGGACCTCTGGACAACAGACCCGCCTACACTATGAGAGGAAGTCCGACCTATGACCCCTACGAGGAAGAAGATGGAAGCGGGTACGCAATATGTAGAGTTTCATACTGGATATGAGTTGTTGTATTGTTTTGTTTTGTTTTTGTTGTTGTTGTTGTTGTTTTATTCATTTTGGTATCTGGTGTGTTTTGTTCCAGGTATATGTAGTAAGCATACACTGTATCATACATACATAGAAACAGTCTATGCTATCACCATAGTGACACAGGGCGGGGTTTAATGCCACCGTGATTCCGTCAACAGCTAGGCTATCATTAGCAACTGATTTATTGCTGTGTGGTACCTTTAATTGTAGTTGATGTTTAGTTTGTTTATTTTTGTTTTCTGTGTTGATGTTTTTTTTTTGTTGCTTTTTTTGTTTTTGTTGTTGTCGTTTTTTGTTTTTTGCACTTCACTTGTCATAAACCTTTTCAAATATTTTTTTGTTGCAGATCACATTCTCGTTCCACTAGCCCTGAGTTTGAGAGTAAGGTGGAATACATCACAGTGTTTGGTGGCAATGAAGAGGAAGTTCCTACTCCCACTGTCACGGCAGACACAGGTGGTGACGGCAGAAACACAGCAGCACCAAGTGCTGAACCCCCTTCCAAATCCCATTCCAGTTCCAAAACTGATAGAAAGACTTCTCGTCGTGAGGAAACCACTGGTAGCAGATCTCGAGATTCTCCGAGAAGGAGAAGAGACAGGAGGAGGCGTGACTCAAGCGATTATGATACTTATCGATCAGATCGTGATCGTCGTTACCAGACTGATTATTACTCTTCGAGTCGGAGACGATCTCCTGAAGCTTATTCTAGGTCATTACGTTACCGTGGTTACTCACGTTCCAGATCTAGGTAAATTTATACTGTATTGTCCTCTCTTTTTTTCCCCTTTTTTTTTTTTGTTTTTTTTTTTTGTTTTTTTTGTTTTGTTTTTTGTTTTTTCATTTATTTTTTTTTGTTCTAGTTGTTGCTGTTATTGTTTGTTTTTTATTTCTGATAGATGTTATTTTAAACTGTAATATTTTGTTTCCAGAGATCGTTATCCTAGAAGATACAGGGAGGACTCTTATTCCAGATCTCGAAGTCGTAGTAGGGACCGTGACAGGCGTAGGGACAGAGGTCGAGAGAGGGAACGGGATCGCTATGGTGATCGTCGTCATAGACGCTATTCCAGCAGCTCCAGAAGCAGTGATAGATCTAGACAGTATTCCAGAGATAAGTACAAATCTCATTCCAGTTCCAAAAGAAAGAGGTCTCGTTCCAGTTCCAGCTATAGCAGTCGTAGTAGAAGTATTAGCCGTAATGAAACTGCAGGTAGGCGTGGCTCCAGGTCCAAGAGCAGGAGTGTGACACCACGGTTGCCCCCGCCAGTACAGCCTCATCATGATCCTATCCAGGAAATGTCACCCAAAGTTTCCAATCCATCTCCTCCGCCCCTTCCTCCTACCTCGCATTCTCCGATTACAGTGACTACAGTCCAGCTTAACGACGGCCAAGAAAATTTCATTGAACCCCCAGAGAATAAGTGAGAATTGAGGGGTGGGGCTAGTGGGTCAGTGAAGTTCAATCAGTAGTCAATCGTGAAAGTTTTGTCAGCATTTGTTTGTTTGTTTTGTTGTTGTTTTTTGTTTGTTTGTTTTACTCCTTTTAATATAATACCTTGCTTTTGTTTGTTCTGCAATTTGTTTTGTTTTCATAGACCAATCAAACAAGAGGCAAAGACAGTGGGAAAGGTAATTAATGTTTTCCCATACATAGAATAGATTGCAAATTAATTATTATTATTATTATTATTATTAATTTTATTTATTTATTTATTTATTTATTTATTTTATTTATTTATTTTTTAAGGAAAAAATGTCTCATCGAGAGAGACTGATGAAGAAAATGCAAGCTCAACTGAACAAGCAACGTAAGTAGTATGTATATCAAATATCAAATGTCATTTATACATGTGTGGAGGAGTGTGGTGTGACTTACTGGATATAATAAATATGAGTATTAACTAACAGTGTGGTTACATTTACCAGAAATAGTAGCAGATAAGGAACCTATTACTAGTTGGCACTATTGATTCATGGGAGCAACGTGTGTGTGTGTGCCCACACCACTTGCTGTGAGGAAAGGCCTCAGGAGCTTTGCTTGCACGGTTCACAGTGCCTGCTTAGTGCACAGGCATCCTGGCTCTGCCAGGTATATGTGACCACCTAGAGGCAGCAAGAGAATTAGCATTCTTGTGTGTGAATTTGGTTTCTGATAGGTTCACAGAAAGTTTAAAATAGAAGTTGTCACTTGCTTGTGGGAATCCATGTCTAGTTTCATGAAAGTGAAATGTTCACTGATCAGGGTTTCAGCAAGAAAATTTGGTTTGAGGGGGGAGACAGCTAGGGCAAGTCTACCACCCCCAAAAAAATTGTTATTGCAGGTAATTAGCTTGAAACTATTATGAACTCAGTACTATAAGATTATTCTTCTAGCATAATAGGCTGCATTTGAGCATTATCCTTTTTGGAGCATAATTGAGCATAACAGGCTACGTTAATAGGCTACCAGCTCTTGCAATTGGAATGGCGGTACATTGGCACAGTGGATTGCAGATCCTGCAACAGGAAAGGCTCGAACTCCAAAGCCACAGTTAGATACAAGCAAAGAAGCTGAATAAAGCTGTGGTTTTGGAGTCTGAGGTGCTTATTACAAGACTTCTGCAGTCCACTGAACTTCATGAAACCACACTTAGAATGATATCCAGTGAACCATGCCTGTCAGACTATAGAGTCTAGACAGCCAAATAATGACTGACATGCCCTCATGCATATACATACAGACCTGTAAGACACACACACTAGACCTGTAAGACACACACACTAGACCTGTAAGATACACACACTAGACCTGTAAGACACACACACTAGACCTGTAAGACACACACACTAGACCTGTAAGACACACACTAGACCTGTAAGACACACACACTAGACCTGTAAGACACACACACTAGACCTGTACTTAGCTGTACAGCTTGGCTGAGCTAGCAACAGCTTCTGAGGAGATGAAGCTTCTATCTTTCATGACTAATTTGCAAACGACACAGAAATGCCTTTGGCTATGCATTCAAAGCTGCAAGGTTTTTTTTCTTCACCTATCCGAATTCATGAAATACTACCAACTGCCACAGATTTGATCAGCTAAAAGCATTTCCATTCTTAGATGCCGCTACCCTATCCCATCTCAAGCTGGAACTACCAAGTAACTATGCATTCAAAGCTGCAAGGTTTGTTTTTTTTCACCTATCCGAATTCATGAAATACTACCAACTGCCACAGATTTGATCAGCTAAAAGCATTTCCATTCTTAGATGCCGCTACCCTATCCCATCTCAAGCTGGAACTACCAAGTAACTGAGCGAAGGCCTCTCAAGTCAACTCTGCAGCAAATTTTAAGATTTTGGAGTGGTGGAATATCCACTAGGAAGAATTACCATATTTGTCTTCTCTTTTCAGGAAAGTTCTGTTGATCCAGCTTTCATCAGTAGCTTCTGAAAGGGAGTTTTCCCTTCTGAACAATTCATTCAATGACAAACAACAAAACTGCTTAGAGGGCTATGTTGAAGCCTCCATTGTTGTGCAGTATAACTCTCCCTCATCAATGTTAAATTTTGTGTCCTGTAGAGCGTAACTTTTTAAAAATATAATAGGTTTTTTAAAAAAAATCAGGAATCAGAGCATAACATAATAGGTATTTTAAAAAAGCATAATTGACTCATCCCTAACCAAGTCAGGACATCTTACAATGACTGTGGTTTGTTACAGATAAGATGGATAAGAAGGCAGTGAAGGTAAAAGAGAAGAAAAAGAAAGCGGAGAGAATAGTGAGTTCTGTGATACTTTACCAATACAGATTTATTTATATGGAGTTATTGTGATAGGAAAGAGAAGATCAGTTGAGGGAGCATCAAAAAAAACTAAAGGAAATACATCGGTAAGCTTGGTTTTTAATGATAGATTTTCACAAGGGTCCTAGTGAAATGAACGTGTGAATTTTAATTAGATTGTGTGAATTAAATAATTATTTTTTTGTTTTTTGTTGTTGTTGTTGTTTTTGTTGTTGTTTTTTGCTGTATAAACTTTATGCGATTGCAAAGGCAGAGCTAATATAATATGAAGGCTGACCAGTAACACACAAATTACCACAAAACACAATGCACAGCACAAAGTAAAATGGTTCTTGAGTTGCAGTGACTTTTGTTAGTATTTTAAGAAGTAGAATGTGTACCTATTTAACAAAAAAAAAAAATTGGCACCTTAGGGGAAAAATTAGTTGTTACATAATGACAGGATATGGCCATCACTATGTTTGGTAAAGAAAGGAGGGTAATGCAGTACAGTCGCTTTGTTAAACCTTTCTTTCATACTTGCTATAACAACTATTGGAGAGGCTTGCAACCAGAGTACATTAAGTCCTTCATTTGTTCTCAGGGAGGAGCTGAAGGAGGAGTCTTACACGTACTCTGGACAAGCTGAGACTTACAAGGCGACGGCAACTTCTGAATCAGATGATAGTGACAGCTCGTCAATGCCGGACAGTCCCACTCGTCTTCTAATGCTGGGGGGTGGACATACCAAAAATAATAAGGGCACTACCAAGGACAATGGTCAGATGATATCAATTTAGGGAGGGCTTAAGGGAAAATTGGATGACAGTCTGTGAATATGTGACCGTCTACAGGAAAACCGGGCACAACGCGGCACCCTTCGGGGAAAAAATGTTTGCACTTACAGAGTTGTCGGCGTCCAGATATTGAGCTCTCCAAGTTTTATCGTCGTAGCTTAAGTCGTTCCCACTATAATAGACCTAACCATTCCCTTCCGTCGGCTTGAAACAATACATTTTTAAGAAATCGATCGATATTTACGCACGCCGCGTTGTGCCCGGTTTTCCTGTAGACGGTCACATATGTTTCTGTTGTTGTTTTGTGTGTATGTGTGTGCATTTAATATTCATAATAGAAGGTCTACTTTCCATTAGCTGTGTTTTTATGTGTTTACTTTATAATAATAAGCATAGTAGCTATGTCTGAGTAAACAGATTAATCTACTTATTCTTCTTTGTTTGGTCATTTGTTGTTGTTTTTACTTTGTGTGCTACAGATTTCTACTATGGAAGATTTAATTGATCTTTGACCCACCCAACTCTCAATGAATTATTACTGTATTGTTGTGAACCTCTCAAATCACATAAATCTAACACTCTACATTATATATATTATACATGTGTATGTGGCTACTTTTTATATTTTATTATGAATTTAATATTGAACAAGGTTAGATGTGTACATTGTCATTTTTGTTGGTAGGAAGTTTGCTAAATAGAGGTGATTTGTTTGTCAGAGAACTTCCGCTGTATACACAAGTTTTCCTATCTGTAGTGTAAATACTGGTTATCTAACATCCAATATTGCTTGGGCTAAGCTTACCTGCAAGACTTGTTGACTAACAGGATGATCGCCTCATTTTCAAGTCCTAATTGCCCAAAACGTGCTACACATTTACAGCAGGTAGCTATAAGTATCATTAAGATGTATTATTTTTAATATAAATGAAAGGTAGGTAATACCAATGATAAAACTACAGCATGATTGTGGTAGCTATAGGACTAATTGAACGCATATCAGTAGAAATTTCCAAATAGATTATGAATGAGATGTAGATGAAGAATTGTTTTTATTGGAGCGGAAGCATTTTTTCAACATATTAGATTTTCCTAATAAACAAGTTTCTAAAATAGGATGGACAACTGGTTGGCTCACAAAAGTCATATATATATACGCAAACGTAATGCCTGGAATATTGTCTGTTCCAACGATCAGACCCACGACTGCTAAACCAATACTCGGGACAGACACGAAAATTGTCACAGCAAAGAGTGCTCCAAATATCTGAGCGAGACGAATTTGCTGCTTGTGAAAAGTTGCATTCCTACTCCTTTGATACACTTCCATCTTTTGCTTTCTGTGTACACTTTTATAGATGATCACCAGAACCCAGATATTGGAGATGACAATAGTGAGGAAAGGGAACAACCCAACAAAGCAAAGCACTAAGAAGTAGTTTGAATTGGCTGTGAGAGACGTCTCTCCAACTACAAAGAGAGCACATGAACTCAGAACATTTGCAAACTTGATTTCACCCAACCCAAAGGTGGGGAACGTGGATACAATTACACTGAAAATCCAAAAGACTACCAATATTACTAGCACTTTCTTGACTGTTACAATTTCTGAGTACTGAAATGGCTGTTTGAAGTAAATTAATCTGTCTACTGCCATTAGTGCGAAGATGAAGAGAGAAACCATCACCAGTGCTATCTCTACAACTATTATAGTCTGACATGCTTGGCAACGAGTATAATCTGAGCGACCCAGTGTGAACTCTCCTGATATGCCTGAAGCAATGTTGAAAGGTAAAATTACTAGACACACTAAAAGATCAGCGATCACTAGATTGACCAGGAGAATATACGAGGCTTCTTTAAAGAGGCGGTCCTTGATGACAGAAACCAGGATAGTAATGTTCCAAGGTGTTCCAAGAATCACGAAGATAATCTGAAGAATGGACAAGGCAAGAACCGTGTTTTCGTGCAAACTGCCCTCACTGTTAATCATCCACACTACTCCAGTGACGTTGGTGCGACTAAGTTCTGGATCCGAGCAGGAAAAGTTGGGATCAATGTCCGGCATTTCCAGTTATATAATTTACAGACGAGATAGTAGCTACGCTTCCACCCTTCACAAGTGCACTCTCTAGGTACCACAGGAAATGGAGCCGTATAACTGTACTACGTACGTGGTAAAGTAACCAAATCCCGCTTATATAATTACGTACCACAGGTACGTGCACTCTCTAGTCTTCTTCGGTACCACAGGATATGGAGCCTTAGCTGTCAGTAGCTACGCGTGGTGAAGTAACTAATCTGGCTTGGGTGTCCCCGCACCAATATTAAGTAAAGAGGATGAGCTATACAATATTATAGCAGCATATCACAGGTCTCACAACTTTCTTGTACAGTTACTATGGATGGCACACTCATTGATTAGCTACAATTATGTAAACATGGCTTCTCCTAAAACAAAAATCCCATGATACAACATGGAGCCAACTGCTCCCTCAGATCTCCCACCACCAGCCTCTCTGATCATCTGTAGAAATACAATATGACATTTCCTGCCTCAGTGTTCATGTTGCAAGAGATGTGCAGGACAGATTGCAGGAAATTACTCCATTGTTAGTTCAAGATTCCATGATCCACTGGACGGTCAGGAAACCACAGTTCATAGACCGCAGGAAATTACTCCCTTGTTAGTCCAAGATTCCACTGGGGTCAGGAACCACAGTTCACAGATCACAGCCAGCATATAATATACATGTATGTACTGGTAATTTGAGGATCAAACAATGGTTCAATGCTAACAAGCTCATGACTAATCCAATCATTGACCACTTAGAAACTGTCAATAGTACACACACACACAGCTTCAATAGTACACACACACACATACGGTAGCACAAACAGTTAGTCCATAACTTGATTCATGACCTTTTCTCTTTCTGCAACTGACGTTTTAAGTAGTGTACAGTTGTTTTATTCACCACAGCCAAGAACAACTCTTGAATTAAAGCAATACTATATAGTAAGTATACGTGTACGCAGTACATACATTGCTTGTGATGGTATAGTAAAGAAGTCATTCAATATAGCCCAAAGTTACAAGCTACTGGTAGTTGGTTTGATTAACTTTGATTGCTGAACATTAAAAAATTAGAGAGAGAGGGTGATTGGGGGTTGGAGTAAATGTCAAATAAAATGATGACTAGCTGAATTGCGACAAAATTTCCATGAGCTCTGAATTCGCTCCATTATTTCCGATCCCATATTCCAATTCACCACTTGCTGCGTTGGAGTTGTTCTGATACAGTGACACACCTCCCATGTGTGTGTGGTCACTGGAAGAATCCACGCCTCCTACAATCTCCGAGTTCACTTCACTGAGCAAATCTTCCAACATGCAATCTCCATTACTACCACGACTTTCATACCCAAGGTCTAGAGTCGGTGTAATGCTATTGATATTCTGATACGTAAAATCCAAAGCGACTCCTTCGCTGGAGTTTTTGTGCGGAAAATTCATATCACCTTTATTTCCTCCAGAAAATGCAGGTACCTGCTGAGATGATGGCATGCCGAACAGACTAGCAATTGCACTGGATGCTGGCACAACGTTGAATTTGTTGCTTGGATTCACCCCGTGTTGAGATTGCCCTAGAGTGGAGCCGGAATCAAGCACTGTAGAATCGGAATTGATGTGACCCAGGGGCAGAGACACAGAAGGATAATAAGATACACAAGTATCGGTAGATTGGTGAAACATGGATTCCAACTTGTGTTTTTGTATGTCAAAGTTCTGATCTTCCCTTCGTCCAGTAGAGGGGCGTGGTATCGGTCTGACATGAGCAGTGGGGACACTGCTTGATGTGGAGGTCAAACTGGAGGTAGACAAATTTTGCCGCTTGAGAGGCGGAGCCTGGGCTAGAGATGAACCATCGTAGGGGTGTTGCACTTTAGTTACCGTAGCTTTGTTGTGTTCGACAGAAGAGGTTTGAGTAGGTGTAGCCATATCAGATGCAGATGACAGCGTGCTGATGTAAGTTAGAGTGGGGGAAACCACTCCTGATTGAGGGGGCGAGTCACTAGCAGGTGGGGCCGACACAACGTTTGCTTCCTTCTCAATCCTCTTCAACAATGAGCCGTCCCGAAACGCAGGCACCTGGTTAGGGTGAAGAACGGTCTTGATCCCTTCCGGCAGCTGGAACAACCCTTGCTCACGCCGATCCAGATACCCATTGATGACTGACTCTGAAAGATTAGATTCTTTCAGTTTCCTAACTATCGGTTCTCTAGGGTTGGCATCGCCGCAAAGATTTGCATTGTCAGCCAAACGACTGAGAAAGCTTCTGTCCTTGTGAGGGTTCAGCAAGTCCTGGTGAGGGTCGGGGTTGGATGTGTACAGCTCCTTCTGCTCAATCAGAGCTAACTGACCTTCCTCTTGACTATAACATAAGCAAAAAAATGATAATATCACAGTAGGTTTTCGAGATATTGCTTGACTAATTACATAAATTAAATTTGTACACATAATTAGACGTGGTCAGCAAAACAATTAACATTAACAAAACTATTTTTTTAACCTGCAGAATACTGAGAAAACCTCAATCAATTTGTAGTAATTTATCATTTCAGGAAGTTAACCTGTTCACCGGCACAAGCGCCTACAGGCACTCAAGGATGACATAGTGCGGGGGAAAAAAATTGTTTTCCCTAAACGGGAAATGCTAAAGCATAGCTGCAGCGTCCAGAGCACGGCTAATGCATTGTTCTATTACATATATTTTTAGGATATAGCTATTACATAACTAAGGTAGCTGGGCTAAAAACTTAACTGTTGGATCGAAAAATGGCGAGGAAGTATTCTGCAAGCGAGTTCAAGTGCAAGTTTTGTGATGTAAACTTGTGTATTCCAGCTGTTTTAAAGACTTAGTTCACTTTGCTGCTTGAAGAATTCATGTAGTTTTTTTGTTGTTTTTTTTTTGTTGTTGTTATTGTTGTTGTTACAATTTTATAGGCTCCTCTATTAATTGCTCAGGGCATGAACGTATTTTGTTACTAGATTTTCAGTGACATGTTATTTTCACTCTGCGCATGTTAATCTGCACTATGCCTGGCATGCACGTGTGCTCAGTGATCAATTTTGTTGTTGCTATAAAAGTATATGCATTTATTTGACCAATTGGCTAGCAATAACTACAGCACGCACACACGCATGCATGCACACACACATGCATGCATACACACACACACACACACAGCAGTACCTGAGTATTTTAGACTTGACCTCCCAGAATTGTCTCTCTTTAGTGCCAGGTTTGTATCTGAGCATGCCTTCCATCTGCATCCAAATCCACCCGCCATTAGAGGCCATGAACCTGAACACAGGACTCACTGCATGACCTGTGTGCATCACTAACAACAACAACAACAAAACAATAACAACTAAAACTATAACAAATAAGGATGCAAATTAGTAAGCGTATGTCAGATCTTCTGGTGAAAAAAAATTCATTTCCAATCTAAAAATCCATCTTCCACCATGGAGATTGTGTGTGTGACATGAATGATGAGGTTATGCAAGAAGACAGTGTGTATTTCATGTTTGATATAATACACTTGTGTGGCAAGTGTGTGTTCATCAACAAGTCATTAACTGTGTCGGGTTGGTAAAGCATCATCATTACCTGAATGGGTAAAGTATCGTCACATTCCGGAAAATGCCATGAAGGGAATGACTATTGTAGCTAAGCTGGTGGAATGAAGAAAGGATGGTGAAAGGAAGGCATAGTCTAAGTCTACCATTACAGATAGAGGATAGACAAAGGGAGGAGAAGGGAATCCATGACTCAAGAAGAAAGGACTGAAGAGAAGAAAGATAAAATAAGTTGAGATGACTTACTAAGAAAGAAAGCAAGGTGACGTAACCAAACCAAGTGGTGGAGGGTAATAAGAATGGATAATAGTACCTTATGCTACTGTACTCCTAATTTGCAAAAGTTAGTACATCAAGTGCTGGCGGGCACTTGCTAGTCTTTATAAAATTCCGACTGTCTCCATTCAAACTTGAGCTACCTCCAGTTTATTTGAACTATGACCTCCAGTTTATTTGAACTATGACCTCTGGTTTATTTCACTCACACATGACTTCACAAGGGATGAGCTTGAGGTAGTCCGCCGGATGGAAGTAATCCATGAGGCGCGTGCCAATGAACGCGTCCGACGTGAAACCAGTGATGTCAAGAACTCTAAAAAATATATATAATAAATAAATTAAAAAATTTTAAAAAGTCAAAAGACATGAATTACATAGAATTATCACAATTTCTTTCTCAACTTTCTTTTACTCACTAGATGTATTATTATTATTAATAATAATAATGATTATATATATATATATCATTGTAATATAATAATTATATTAATATATTATATTATTCTAATGAGTAAAAGAAGGCTGAGAAAGAAATTGTGAAGTGATAAATATATAACATTCCTATTGCTGTTCATCACTGATGTCACTTCATACGTCCTGTAATAAAAAATCAAAACCAGAGCATTGGTATTTTATTAAATAAAGGGCTGTCTGAAATCTTCCTTTGAGAGCTGGGCCAATCAAATGGTTTATTGAAGTACGAAGTTCTAAAACCTCAGAATTTAGCAACTAGGAGTTGAATAAGCCGTGCACTCTGGTTGAACCCTGTGACAGCTCTGGCTGAACCCTGTGACAGCTCTGGCTGAACCCTGTGACAGCTCTGGCTGAACCCTGTGACAGCTCTGGCTGAACCCTGTGACAGCTCTGGCTGAACCCTGTGACAGCTCTGGCTGAACCCTGTGAAGATTGTACCGTTGAAAGAGTTAAAATGACTGAATCTGTGGAAGCTCATTAGAGCTCACTGGCTCTGTCTCCACTCACAACTCACTGGCTCTGTCTCCACTCACAACTCACTGGCTCTCTCTCCACTCACAACTCACTTGCTCTCTCTCCACTCACAACTCACTGGCTCTGTCTCCACTCACAACTCACTGGCTCTGTCTCCACTCACAACTCACTGGCTCTCTCTCCACTCACAACTCACTGGCTCTGTCTCCACTCACAACTCACTGACTCTGTCTCCACTCACAACTCACTGGCTCTGTCTCCACTCACAACTCACTGGCTCTCTCTCCACTCACAACTCACTGGCTCTGTCTCCACTCACAACTCACTGGCTCTGTCTCCACTCACAACTCACTGGCTCTCTCTCCACTCACAACTCACTGGCTCTGTCTCCACTCACAACTCACTGGCTCTGTCTCCACTCACAACTCACTGGCTCTCCACTCACAACTCACTGGCTCTGTCTCCACTCACAACTCACTGGCTCTCTCTCCACTCACAACTCACTGGCTCTGTCTCCACTCACAACTCACTGGCTCTGTCTCCACTCACAACTCACTGGCTCTGTCTCCACTCACAACTCACTGGCTCTGTCTCCACTCACAACTCACTGGCTCTGTCTCCACTCACAACTCACTGGCTCTCTCTTCCACTCACAACTCACTGGCTCTGTCTCCACTCACAACTCACTGGCTCTCTCTCCACTCACAACTCACTGGCTCTGTCTCCACTCACAACTCACTGGCTCTGTCTCCACTCACAACTCACTGGCTCTGTCTCCACTCACAACTCACTGGCTCTCTCTCCACTCACAACTCACTGGCTCTGTCTCCACTCACAACTCACTGGCTCTCTCTCCACTCACAACTCACTGGCTCTCTCTCCACTCACAACTCACTGGCTCTGTCTCCACTCACAACTCACTGGCTCT
>WLWD01005896.1_pt1 | contig 60463 bp, 38 predicted proteins | sample 6712731 | NCBI WGS metagenome assembly WLWD01 (sample SAMN12718690, study PRJNA576275) | sponge metagenome | isolation source: marine sponge | host: Mycale hentscheli | place: New Zealand: South Island, Marlborough, Capsize Point | collected 2014-11-01 | reverse complement strand
GAGGAGAAGGGATATACGAGGAGAAGGGATATACGAGGAGAAGGGATATACGAGGAGAAGGATATACGAGGAGAAGGGATATACGAGGAGAAGGGACATACGAGGAGAAGGATATACGAGGAGAAGGGATATACGAGGAGAAGGGATATACGAGGAGAAGGGACATATGAGGAGAAGGGACATACGAGGAGAAGGGACATACGAGGAGAAGGGACATACGAGTAGAAGGATATACGAGGAGAAGGGACATACGAGGAGAAGGGATATACGAGGAGAAGGGATATACGAGGAGAAGGGATATACGAGGAGAAGGGAATTAGAAAGGAATACGAGGAGAAGGATATACGAGGAGAAGGGATATACGAGGAGAAGGGACATACGAGGAGAAGGATATACGAGGAGAAGGGATATACGAGGAGAAGGGATATACGAGGAGAAGGGACATATGAGGAGAAGGGACATACGAGGAGAAGGGACATACGAGGAGAAGGGACATACGAGGAGAAGGATATACGAGGAGAAGGGACATACGAGGAGAAGGATATACGAGGAGAAGGGATATACGAGGAGAAGGGATATACGAGGAGAAGGGACATATGAGGAGAAGGGACATACGAGGAGAAGGGACATATGAGGAGAAGGGACATACGAGTAGAAGGATATACGAGGAGAAGGGACATACGAGGAGAAGGGATATACGAGGAGAAGGGATATACGAGGAGAAGGGATATACGAGGAGAAGGGATATACGAGGAGAAGGGACATATGAGGAGAAGGGACATATGAGGAGAAGGGATATACGAGGAGAAGGGATATACGAGGAGAAGGGATATACGAGTATTATCTTATATTTTTCTTTTATATAAAACCTGAAAAAATTGTGTTGTCTAAAATATGTATTAAAATAATCACTAATAATAATATTGTAATTTATATTTTTTATGCACTCCAGGTCATTAATTTTGGCAAATTTTCCCGAGCCAGTGATGTGTGGAGTTTTGGTATAGTTATGTATGAGATTTGGAGTGGAGCACAAACACCATATGCAAACTACTCAAAAAATACTCAGGTAAATTGTAAAATGAGGTTGATGTGTTTTGGGATGAATGCAGAGCATAAAAGACCCTGTCAGTGGTAAAGAGTGTCTCATAAAAGACCCTGTCAGTGGTAAAGAGTGTCTCACAAAAGACCCTGTCAGTGGTAAAGAGTGTCTCATAAAAGACCCTGTCAATGGTAAAGAGTGTCTCATAAAAGACCCTGTCAGTGGTAAAGAGTGTCTCATAAAAGACCCTGTCAGTGGTAAAGAGTGTCTCACAAAAGACCCTGTCAGTGGTAAAGAGTGTCTCATAAAAGACCCTGTCAGTGGTAAAGAGTGTCTCATAAAAGACCCTGTCAGTGGTAAAGAGTGTCTCATAAAAGACCCTGTCAGTGGTAAAGAGTGTCTCATAAAAGACCCTGTCAGTGGTAAAGAGTGTCTCACAAAAGATCCTGTCAGTGGTAAAGAGTGTCTCATAAAAGACCCTGTCAGTGGTAAAGAGTGTCTCATAAAAGACCCTGTCAGTGGTAAAGAGTGTCTCATAAAAGACCCTGTGAGTGGTAAAGAGTGTCTCATAAAAGACCCTGTCAGTGATAAAGAGTGTCTCATAAAAGACCCTGTCAGTGGTAAAGAGTGTCTCATAAAAGACCCTGTCAGTGGTAAAGAGTGTCTCATAATTTATAGTTGAAATACAACGCACTGCACATCTTATTGTCTATAGCTAATTCATAATAATTCGTGATACAGCATTGATTGCGTTCTCTATATTCTGAACTTAGTATTTCTAGTCCATAATCTTAGTTACTGATTCAATTGTGTGCTTTATAACAAAAGTGGCTATTATTCATTACCAGGTTGTTGATAAAATTACTTCAAATTATCGACTTACTCCTCCTTCAGGATGTCCTCGTGCTATTTATAGTATCATGATGTCATGTTGGTAAGTATTATGACTTCATTGCTATTATTATTCACATTGCACACTTTATACGCTAGTGAAACTAGTCTTTCATTCTGTGGCCTATATTTAGTAACTCAATTACTTTTTTGAGAGATTACCTTACGCCAATTCAAAGACTAATTCACAAGGAAAATATTAGAGTGTATTTTTGTTGCCTTCCTTATTATAGGTCACTTATTTCAATTGTTACAAGAATGTGACTATTTTTGTTTTATATGTTAGTGTTAAGACTTACTTAGTGACTTCATTGTTTCCTGCATGTTTGGGTTCCAACATTTCACAAGAGATAATTACACATTCAAGTGTATTATCATTTTTGCATGCTCATTAATAATCTTTACTTGCTGGTCAACAGCCCACCATTACATAACAGACTCTCCGGTCTGTCAAGAGAGAAATCAGCAGGAACATTTTTAGACAGGATTTAGGACAAGTCGGAGGAAATGGCAGTACTTAGCATTGCAATGTCAATTATACAGTTATAATATAATTTCAACTCCTGCTGGAAGCACGTGTTTATATAACTATATCTTGTGTAGTGTAGTCATTCTATTTAGGCATATCATAAAGAGTTAGGCTCATATTTTACTGTCTTATATATTCACAGTGTATAGTTATTGTTAAAGAAACAATCACATATACAGTATCTTGTAAAGAATAAACCAAAACATCTCAGCCTTGTAGTAACAATAAGATCATCAATTCACAACTTGTAACAATAAGACTGTCAATTCACAACTTGTAGTAACAATAAGATCATCAATTCACAAATTGTTTTGAATGGAAGTAGCTAATACTGCTGGACAAATCTTCATCAATGATAAGTCTATCATAATGATTTTGATGGTTTCCTTGACAGGAATTTCAGTAAAACGGCTGACAAAACTAAAGTTAATCATTGTGTCTTGTACATCAACTTCAGTATGTTTTAATTTTTTTGACACAATCTTCAAAATTCTTTATATGATAACTGTATAATATATTGTGATTGATGAGTATAAGATCTACACAGCAGAAAGATGTTGAAATATAGTTTAATTGCTAGATGTTGATATTGGGATACCCGTAACCACTTATTATAGTGCTACCATTATAATTTCCTGGATGTGTGCTTTCATTCTTTTTTCTATTGTGGTTGTGTTACTAAAATGATATTATATAAATTATGTATTTAGGCATCCAGAAGTGAGAACACGCCCAGATTTTGTCAGTATTTGCATCAGACTGTCCTCTCGTGACTCTGAACTTCTTGAAGATCAATTAAAATTTTCTTCAGCCTCGGTGTTCATGGATGATCTCATCTTGTGGAGACATATTGAATATTTACTTCCAAACAATACTTAAATCTGTTGGTTTACTATTGCATTTTTGTTGTTATTCTTCGATCATTTATCAAACATTTTAACAGTTTTATATTCGCACTGACAATAATCATCAACACAATTATATACTTCTATTGTCTAATTATAAAGTAACCACAATATTTTATGATGACTGCAACTTCTCAGATACAAATCCTATTATTAAAATTCAAGAATTGTAGCAGTATCTACAGTAATTACCTATGTTTAGAAAACTTGCACTGCCAGAAATGTGTTCATTGACAACCATATCAAATTGTAAATTATTGTATAATGTGTTGATAACAAGTTTGTTAACCTATTCAGCCTTGTAAATTTTTTGTTAACTCTAATTATCAAGACAGTTTATGGATTTTGTTATGGTTGTAAATGAACTCTTTTCACCCTGTGTTGTATTACAGCAACTTTGTCTGAATAAGCTTAAATTCTGAAAACAATAACTTGCTTCATGTATAAAATAAACAAGATAATTTCTGCTCAATTTTTTTTTTGCAAAATTTACATATAATTATTATAATATTCAGTCTAATTTCTCACTGGTGACTATGTTTTACCCATGATGATCTAATTATGGAGAGATATCTTATCAAATTGACCAATACCATATTATTAGGTGGATACTCTGATAGTCTTTCGATTATAGCCATTAATGATTTATGAAAGGTTGTCACCAGTTGGAACTTGTATCAATGTATTTACTCTGATTTTTCAATTCCATCACTAAATTGCCAAATATTAACTGATAAATAAGACATTATTCTTTAAAGTAATTAACTAATTGAAAGCTAAAATATTACATACTTTAAAATGCCATGAACAGAAATAACTATTTGGCCAGAAAACTGGTTGAGTTATGGATGACAATGCACCAGGATGTTTCTATCGGAATATTTACTTATAGATTATGTTTGTGAATTCTCTTGGGCTTTCAATATAAGCTAGACAAGAAAGAACGTCTCATTTACTTTCAGTTTATGTTTGTCAATTCTCTTTAACTTTCAAGCTAATATGAACAATGTTGCATCCACCACCATATGTTCCATTTGAACAATTTTATATGCTTTAAGGTATGATATTTGTAAATTCTCTTGTGATTTCAATATAAGCAAGCTATTTCATTATTCGACAAAGCTAGAAATTTTTTCAGGAATAATAGACACAAAATTGCATAGTGGAATAAATCTAGAATAATAAAACCAATTAAATGAGTAATAAAGGGGAGATAAGAATATATATAGTCCATAATCCATAATTATAAAAAAGAGTTTTTTTTCGTTTTCTTTTACAACAAAAGGACATAAGCATTAAGAAATGTGGTTATAAGGCTGATCTTCATTATTTGATTAAAGTATGTAGCTGGGTTTGTGTTGGCCACTCTGTTATTGTACTTTCAAAATGGGAAAGTTTGAAATACTAAGCGTGAAGTCAGCTCAGGCTCAGAGTACGTCATCTGGAGAATCATGCTAAGCAGATTCTGTTCTTGAGCAACTCAACTATCATTATTGAATCATAATTGACAAAAGACGTAAATTTTTACCAATTATGTATTTGAAGAGAGAAGAGAAGGTGCATCCACTGCTGAGCATATTATATCCTAATTGACTCTTTACTCGAAATGTCTGGTAAGGTTTCTCATAGTTGAAAATTTTCAGCTGCAGCAGAGCATGTTTTCTCCATTCATTGCACTTTAAGGGGACATTCTTGATTTTCACTAAAAAATTTAATAGCAATATCAGATCCTCTATATTGAGTAATTCAATATAACAGTAAGAGAGACTGACACTTCTACTCATTCATTTCACACCATACCAACTTTATATGGCGACTGCAATCATCACTAGTTCACTTTTTTCTAATTGGAATAATAAGAGAATAATACGATAATTTATGGAATAATACTATTCTTTTGGAATAATAACACAATTTTTTGAATAAAAAAAAGAATAATTCTAAGAATTTTCAAACATAATCTGGCAGGCCCTATTCCTAGGACTACAAAAACAATGAATTATTGACTTGACCTAGTTATAATTGCATCATTCTAGATTAAAAGTGATTTGCACATTGTACTAGTAAGGTGAAGAGAAATAGTGTTATATTATGGTATCAACTCATCTTTAAGATACCTGTAGGCCACATCTTTGGAAATAGTAAACAAATGTCCAACTCTACAATTGAATTGAGTGTCAATGGTGATCACTGGCCAGTGGTGGTTGGGGAGTAATAGGTGTTGTAGTGGTCAAGCTATTTTGATGCCTCATTAAAATAGCTAACAGATTGCTTTTTCTTTTGGATGGAGATTATATTGTAATAGCTAGGTAGTGCTTAATAGCGCTGAGGGTTCACACCTTTGGTGCTTCATCTTAATTATAAATCCAATCACCACCTTAGAATTTTGTCGGGAGTAGTCAACTGTTTTCATTCTATAGAGCAACATCAATTTGCAACTCTACTAAAATGAAACTTAGGTTGAAATAATAATTAAAATGTTAAATAAACCTTTACTTTGTGGGCATCCTAGCGTATTGATTTTTTCTTAAATTACTAAACATCTCATCAGGCTACATGTCAATGATGCTAACTAACTATACTCTTCAAAAACATGTTTACTGTTTGGGTTTAAAACTCTTCATCATCATCAGACAAATCTATTTACTGCTGTATTTTTCAAATCACCAGATTATAATGAGAATAGTTAAAAAGAAATGTATATGGTAGACTTTAACTTTCTCATTATAATCTGGTGATTTGAAAAATACAGTAGTAAATAGATTTGTCTGATCATGATGAAGAGTTTCCAGTAAACATGTTTTTGAAGAGTATAGTTAGTTAGCAAAATTGACATGTAGCCTGATGAGATGTTTAGTAGTTTAAGTAAAAAGCGATTGGCTAGGATGCCCACAAAGTAAAGGTTTATTTAAAAGTTTAATTATTATTTCAACCTAAGTTTCATTTTAGTAGAGTTTCAAATTGATGTTGCTCTAGAATGAAAACAGTTGACTAATTGGTATGTTTAGCACTAGATATATTCACTGCTATAGTTTATAGTTGGTTAATTTGGTAGTAATACTCTGAGTGCTGGTTCATAAGGGCTTTCCCCCACATCCGACTACTCCCGACTTCCTAAGCTGATATTTTAGCAGCTACTTGACAGGATAGCTAGTAAATCAGTGTAATGTGCATAGTTTTCTAATCAATTAGATTTCCAATCAATTAGAATGTTGTAGCTATAACAACAGTTTCAACTTCTTAGAAAATAACAGTGTTAGTGATGGCTGATGAACAGGATTTGTCTCAATTTGAACTAAAAAAAGTCAAAGAATTGCAGAAAGAGGGAGGGAATAAGAAGGGGTCTTATGGGTTTATTTTTGAGGTGCGGTATAAAGGGGAGCTGTTCATAGCCAAAAAACCCCATACAATATTCCTCACTGAATCGACACCAGAAGAAAGGAGCAGGGTAGCTGCCAAGTTTAGAGAAGAATGTATCTTGCTGAGTCAGTTACATCATTCTAATATAGTCAAGTTTATTGGAGTGTACTATGGAGATACCAAGAAGACAGACCTCGTTTTAGTGATGGAGAAGCTGAAATATGACTTGGTCCAATTTCTTGGTGAAAATCCCAAGGCTGATCAAAATCTTAAGCTATCTATCTTAAAAGATGTTGGCAAAGGTCTTACTTATCTTCATGAACGAAGCACTCCAGTGGTACACAGAGATTTAACTGCTAGGAATGTTCTTTTGACAACACGCAACCAAGCTAAGATCACCGATGTGGGTGTGGCTAAACTAATGGATTCTCAAGCCATGATGGCATCACGTCACACGCAAGTACCGGGTCAGATGTTCTACATGCCACCAGAGACACTCTTTGAAAAAGCTCTTTGCACTCCAAAACTCGACATCTTTTCATTTGGACATCTCACTCTTCACTTAATTATCGGAGACTTCCCAAAAGTTTACGAAATTCCTCACAGTGAGAGAAGAGAAGGATTTGTAGAACAACAAAAAAGGAAGCTATCACTTGAAGTGATGGGAAATGATCACTGCATGTACGACTTGACCATGAAGTGTTTGATGGACGACCCTAGGAGAAGACCTGATGCTCAAGACTTAGTAGTCTATTTAGAAAGTCTAACTCAAAAGATAACAGTTTCAGGTAAAGTTATCTACTTTTAATAAGAAAGCAATTATTATTGAATATTTAAATTAATAGATTCTAGTGATGGAGAAACTAAAGTGTAATTTAGTCGAATTTCTCATTGACAATCCTAAGGCTGATTTAAAAATGAAACTGTCAATTCTTAGAGATGTCACTGGTGGTCTTGTCTACCTCCATGAACACGATCCTCCTGTTGTGCACAGAGATCTTACTGCCATGAATGTCCTGTTAACTGAAACTAACCAAGCTAAGATCACCGATGTGGGTGTGTCTAAACTAATGGATGCTCAAGCCATGATGGCGTCACGACATACGCAAGTACCAGGTCAGATGTTCTACATGCCACCAGAGACACGCTTTGAAAAAGCTGTTTGCTCTCCAAAACTTGACATCTTTTCATTTGGACATCTCACTCTTCACTTAATTATAGGAGACTTCCCAAAAGTTTACGAAATTCCTCACAGTGAGAGAAGAGAAGGATTTGTAGAACAACAAAAAAGGAAGCTATCACTTGAAGTGATGGGAAATGATCACTGCTTGTACGACTTGACCATGAAGTGTTTGATGGACGACCCTAGGAGAAGACCTAATGCTCAAGACTTAGTGGTACACCTAAGTCATGCTCAAGTGAAAACAGAAAAAGGTATGATTATCCACTAAATGTAGGAGCAAATTATTTTGTACTAATACATTATGTAGAATTGCATCTTCAAGATTTTCAGTGAGCATATAACTAGATTGGCTAATATATTGCTTGGGTTTGTAATTTGCAAAACCATATTATAACAATGTTACTGAAATAGGGTTTATATTTTTTCCAATTTTAACTATATTTTAAGTGATTATTTTTATGCTTTTTAAAGATGTATAGTGGCTTTAACGCAGTAATAGTGCTATAAATTAAACTTCCTCTAAACTTGGTAGAAATTATATTCAATTTTCACTGAACATACCAACACAAGACTTAACTTCATGGCTAGACTATCGGACAATGGATTTTGAAGTAAGGAAGAACACTGATGCGTAAGGTGTATAAATGTGACAAATAGCGCAGCCACCGCCACTCATTGAATAGAAAAATAAACTCCAGTAAGTTTTAAACTGCACCTGCAAAAGAGAATTCAAAGCGGTAAACTATTCAATTCCATTGGATGACATGGGTAATGTTTGCTAAACCAGAGGATTATGCTCAGTGAAATTTGGGACGGGGTCTACCACCGAGCTTACACAATATTACATGAGGGTTAAATCAAAGTAGCACAATTATTTGACACAAGAAAAAATTATGGCAGTGATGGCAATATAAAAGAGACTGTGTTTGACTAGATTGTTCATTAGTGTTCATTGCAGAAAAAACACTTGAGTTGTTCTTGCTAATTCATAAACAAATATGAAGATGATAAAAAATTTAAAAAAGTACGTGTTAAAATTAAAATTTTTAGGTTTTTATTTACTGCTGTTATATAAATGTTCTGGTTAAGGAATTTGATGTGAAGCTTCATTGTAATCTCAAGAAAATGCCAGCATTTTTGGAAAATAGCTGTTCCCTGAAAGCTAAAGTCTTTTGGGTTTTGTATCTTACCGGAAGGCAAATTAGGGTTGGGTCAACCTTTAATAGGAATTATTACCATACTCTCTCTGATGCCATTCTTATATCTAGTGTTTGTCAATGTCAAGTGTAATTTTAAGCAGAACTCTAAGATTAAAATATGTATTTATTTAATAAAGTCACTCTGACATTGTTTATTTGCCTGCTAACAACTTACAGATGCAAACCATTACATATATGATGATGATACTTTGCAAACCGGTTATAATGCATAAAGTTCATCTTTGACTTTGCTAGGCCATAAAGTTATTGACTTCCGTTATTTTATTGTTTACTATGGTTCATAATATAATCATCTATTAATTAAAATATTGCTCATTATAATGTATTGTTGCTCTTTGCTGGCTCATAATAGTTGTGATTATTTCATTGTTATAATCTTCACTATCTTTTACTCATTATGTTAGTGTATCAAGAGCCAGAAGCTAGTCCCATGTTCTATCAGCCTGATATGTCTCCACCTAGACATGTTATAAGTTTAAGTTCTTCTCAAACTGATGATTCATCACCTATAGTACCGACTCCTTCCTGTTCTGCTTTACAGGAACTAAAACCTTTGGAAAAATGTGATTGGTATTGGGCCGGAATTAGCATGTGAGTTGTAGATACTGAATAGTAATTATACACTGTTTTGTTATTTAACTTTCGTGAAATTGCAAGAGTATAATGTATATGATAGCAATACTTTAACAAAACTGCAAATTTAATGGTAGCTATACGTCTAGTTTTACTTGCACCAATTGGTTACTTCTGACATGTTATTAAGGTATATATTCAAAATGTATTTTTTTAACATTGCTGTTAAGCGTACCTAATGAAACTATAAATAATTAGTTTTTTAGGTTTCATTAGGTTGTTTTTAGAAACTTACTTAAGGATTTGTAATAATATATGAACAACAAGACCTTGTTTTTGTGTATGCCCGCACTAGTGTCTAGGTCACGCAGAATGGCGTGTGTTACAGGTTATCAGCTGCAAACCCATACATTGCATCAAATATACACTCTCACAGAATGCACACTCTCTGGACACCTTCTCGAGTTGGTTCCAAAGACCAGGAATGTAGTATGAGTTGGCCAGGATTGAGAGCAGAGCCGATATTCCTGGATGCCAGAGAGAGTAGTGAGCAGACTTGATGAATAGAGTGGTGAGGCCAGAGGACAGAGAGAGCGAGATGAGCGCCTTCGGAAGAAATGCATGGGAGATATCCCACACTTTCGACCTGATTGTGATTACTCCTTGATCATCTGCTGTGAGGTCCATGTGAGCTAGCAAGTGGCCCTTGGGTAGATGCTTCTTCTGCAACAGTGTAGAAAATACTTCCTCGATGTGAGCGTGGACTTGTCTGAGTATATCTATCTCTGGATTGAGATTCTTTGAGATGTTTAAGATTGCCGAACATTGTAAATTGTGAATATCTTGTCTCTTGTAAATGTTGATTTGTTTGGAGACCTTGGTGAAGTTTGTTTGGAGACCTTGGTGAAGTTTGTTTGGAGACCTTGGTGATGTTTGTTTGGAGACCTTGGTGATGTTTGTTTGGTGGTTCCCTTGCACTTGGTGACGTTTCATCCAGTCTGTAGTCTCTTAAAACTGCTCTAGAGTATTGAATGACATGATTGAAGTTTGTTTGGAGACCTTGGTGATGTTTGTTTGGTGACCTTGCTGAAGTTTGTTTGGAGACCTTTGGTGAAGTTTGTTTGGAGAAGTTTGTTGGAGACCTTGGTGAAGTTTGTTTGGAGACCTTGCCTTGGTGAAGTTTGTTTGGAGACCTTGGTGAAGTTTGTTTGGAGACCTTGGTGAAGTTTGTTTGGAGACCTTGGTGAAGTTTGTTTGGAGACCTTGGTGAAGTTTGTTTGGAGACCTTGGTGATGTTTGTTTGGAGACCTTGGTGATGTTTGCTTGGTGGTTCCCTTGCACTTGGTGACGTTTCATCCAGTCGGTAGTCTCTTAAAACTGCTCTAGAGTCTTGAATGACATGATTGAAGAATTGCCAAAATAGGGCATTCTAGAAGAGTGTCCGAAGAGACTGCTGACTGATTGACAAGTTGAGTGAGACTACTGATGAGTTGAGTGAGACTACTGACTGACGAATCGAAACGGCGATGTGGTGTTGACATGAAGAGTCTATGGCTGATCATGGAGTCAATTGATCACTCAGTATATCTCTCAATGCTGTCTAGCTTCGGAGCTGGCCTTGGCTGCCAGAATCTGGCTTGAAGGATCAAAATGTGCATGCCTGCGCTAGTGTCGGGGTCACACAGATTGGCGGCATTTGAGCAACGGCTTGGGTATGCCGAAGGACTAAATTACATCAACCAGTTATGCATGCAGAACTTATTGGTCACGAACACACTTGCCTCTGTTTGAGTCGCGAAGTGAAGTCACCACCATAAGTTTAAGAGTGCAAGGCAATGCAGTCGAGTGCAGTCTTTATGTTCCAGCTTATCTCAAATTGAATGCAACAGAATTTACAGAGAATATGCAAGACTTATAATGAGTAACTACTTGATACAGTTCTATGGTACTGAATCTATGAATCTGATTAGCTAAGACTGTCACTGGGTATGGGTCGTCATCTTCAATTCTTGCCAGAAGTGGGCAGAGTCTTGAACTTGGCCACTTTTGAGTTGGCAGCAGCTGGAACAGGAGGGTGTCTGACCCGAACAGTTTTATTATATGACACAAATCTTTATTGATCAAACTCTTGCTAATTTAGCTATCATTATATTTTATTGTAGCAGCACTGAAAGTGCAAATTTGAGTGGGTTAGTTGATTTAGTGAACCCAGATACAATTGCAAAAGAAGTGTGCACTAATTCAGTCAGTCAATCAGTCAGTTATTCGATAAGTCAGTATGTAAGTCAATTAGTCAGCCAGTCAGTCAGTCAGTCAGTCAATCAGTTGGTCAGTCAGTTGATCATTCATAAATTTGGAATATAGAAGTCGCGATCATTGAAAGCATCCTCAAAATGCTGCAATGGATTATTTAAAGGCTCCGTTTATGTGGAGATAATACTTTACGTAAACTTAAGTTTTTCAAAATTAAGTCAATTGTTGGCCATACAATTCTATGTGTTTTTGTTCTGGGTAACACCCCTATTGTCACATCATAATTACATGTGCAAGTAATTTCTTATTGCTCATGATTGTTTTATTTCTTCTGTGAAGTTTACAGGATGCTGGAATTCACAAATATAGATAACTGGCTTCGTTACTGAATATGAATTATATCAACTTATTGATGCCTAATTAGGCAAGACTAGTGTTCAAAGAACAACAATTATGTAATGCAAACTGATGCATCAGCTGCGTAATGGTTCGTAGGTACCAAAAGAAATAATTTTCGGCACAAAAATGATTTGATAAATAGTAGCGCTAAGGTATTTATACAAAAAGTGATTTATTTGTTTAAGAAATCTTATTGACTGTCACTATTATAGTATCATGTGTGCTACTAATTATAAATCTATAATTGCTTATCTTATATTAATATATTTAGAGAGAGTGCACTAACTAAGTTGGTTAATACTCAAGATGGAACTTTTTTGGTAAGGGACTCCAGACAAAAAGGGAAATACACTCTAACTATTAGGACTGGTGGTACCAGCAAGTGTGTTCGCATAATCATCAGAAATGACAAATATGGTTTTTCAGAGCCACTTCAGTTCTGCAGTATTCCAGCACTGATAAACTACTACACCAAGGTTCCCCTACCAATGTTCAACACTACTCTGGCATATCCTATCTCCAAATATAAAAATGTAGGCTCCTTAGACAGTCACTGAATGTGTTGGTTGATGAAACAAAGTTTAAAATGACATTTTTTGATTTCAGTAACAAATATTATTTTTACCTAAAATTTATTGGTGAAAATTTAACTCATGTAGCTATACTTCTTATATATTTTTGATTGTAGTCTGACAGTAATGGCAGAATTGATGCCTTCAAAGTTAGGGGACTATATGAGCAGTTTGAGATGATGGAAAGACAATACCTCACGAAAGATAAGATAGAGTAGGTAACATTGATGAAACATCAGTATGTTTCAAACTTTTTATACTGTAGTATAGGTGAAGTTATTGGCTCAGATCAAGTTGGAAATTTTTATAAAGGAAAATTCAAGTATAGATATTGTGTCACCGATGTAATGGTTAAGACTCTTAAAAAAGAGTCGGATTCAAAAGAGAAAATTATGTTTCTGCAAGAAGCAGTTATTTTAAATCAGTTAGAGCATCCCAATGTGATAGCTTTATGTGGAGTTCTCAGAGATGAGGAACTTGTAAGTACTGATTTATTACAAGGAAATTTTTGTATTCATTTCTTCACTTTCAGGATATGCAAGTTCTGGATATGATATGTAATAGAGATTTGAAGACATACCTACTCTCGATGAAAATTCCTGATATAAAAGTCAGTCTTGGTTTTGATGAGCTACTCAGCTACTGCCAACAAATAGCCTCAGGCATGACTTACCTATCAGACATGTTGTGTGTCCATAGAGATTTGGCAGCTCGAAATATATTTTTGTCAAAAGACAAAGTTTGCAAAGTAAGCCTGTTAGTTTTATAAGCCTATTCTGTGGTATTCTGCACCCAAAGATTGTGATAGTACCCTGAAAATTCATTAAAGACAGTAAATTCTAGATATGCTATTGCACTATGATTATTAGCTTGACACTATGGCTTATCGGTATTTATTTCTTGGAAATGCCAGAGAGATATTTGATAGCTATAATAGTTTAATACAAAATATCTCCCTGGCATTTCTACTAAATAAGTACAGGGACATAGTGTCTAGCTAATAATCATTTAATCGTACAATAGAACTATTGAATGGAATAATACAATAGCATAAGAATAATATTATGTATGCAGCAAAATAAAATCAAGGATGACAACTAGTTACCAAGTTATTATGTAAACTTTGGTAGGTGGCATTGTCGATTCTATCTAAGCGTATTTCTTAGTTTACAGTGATATCTGAAGGAGTTCATACAAAACAATCCAGCAAAACTTAAAATGTTGTTAAAACTCTTAGATTTTATTTGATTTCAAAAATTCCAAAAAATATTACATAATCACCAAAAATCTGCACTAAGCCAGGAATGTAAAATAATGCAGAAACTTACAATTATATTATTCTTTTCTCTTATGATATTTATTTTCCTTCAGCCAGTCTTGAACAAAACTAGAAGAATTTTTAGAAAAAAAATATTGGAATCCTGTTTCTCATTATGCAAAGTAAATCATTATGACATTATTCAGTCCATTTATTAGCTATAAATAACTATGTAGACATTTATTAGCTATAAATAACTATGTAGACATTTATTAGCTATAAATAACTATGTAGACATTTGTTAGCTATAAATAACTATGTAAACATTTATTAGCTATAAATAACTATGTAGATATTTATTAGCTATAAATAACTATGTAGACATTTATTAGCTATAAATAACTATGTAGACATTTATTAGCTATAAATAACTATGTAAACATTTATTAGCTATAAATAACTATGTAGACATTTATCTTATAGTTTAGCAAAAAAATATTGAAGTACTTGCTTATCTCAATATTCCCAAGTAGTGATAGTTTCTGCAGTAAAAACGCCATTCTGACTTTCTAAATGAACAGTAGCTCCCAACAAAAACACTCCAGCTACTAAAATAACAGTCTAGTTTTCTTTACATTATTACTGGTTACAATGCCAAGCACACTTGCTTCAAAAGTTTCACTTGAAAAACTAAAAAATCAAGGAAATTTTGCACTGTTTTTAGCTTAACCCTAACTTAATGTAGCAGCTGAAAAATGGTGTGTATATGCAGCTATATAATTGTTTACTTTGTGCTATTCCTTATAAGGAGTACCTGTATCACATTACACTTTCATGCACACTGGACATACTAACACTAGAATTAACTTGTGACTTGACTATTGGACAATGGATAAGTAAGAAAATACAGTTGCATAGGGCGTACAATGTGTGACAGTGTATTAGCCAAGATAAGTTACTTACTGGCACTAGTTCAAGTAGAACTGGAACTCCATAAGTTTGTAAGACCAACAGCATCACAAATAATTCAGATATGCCAGAGACAGTCAAGGAACTCTGCAAGTTTTACTAAGACAAAACTAATATCCTAAAATCCAATTATGTCTGAGACAACCGCGTTCAAATATGTCAGAGACAACCTCGTTCAAATATGTCAGAGACAACCTCGTTCCAATATGTCAAAGACAACCTTGTTCCATAGGGGTAAACAATTAATTTCTTTGGATAATACGGGTAATGATTGGTAAACATAAGTTTTTCATTTAGTAGAGAATAGGATAGGGTCAGCGTCCAAGCGAACACATAATGTGAGGGTCAAAAACAACAACAAAATGACATACTTAAGTCCACACATATTATTAGTGAAGCAGATTTTGGCAAAAAAAAAGCAATAATATTATGCACTTTGAAACTTGGTACAGGCTAGAAGCTATTTTAGGCATGGCCCTGCCCACAAATCATCTAATAATGGGCGTGGAATTTATATACTATTAATTTATGTGTTGCTTGATACACACATGTATAAATAATATATAATTAAGTTTTAACATGCACTGTGATATCAGATGTGTCTTCAAACCACGAAATTAACCCTAAAAATCAATCACAAAAATTAACCACAAAAGTTAATTCTTTTATTTCATCAAAAGGTTAGTCCTAATTTTTGTTTTTTGAAAGCCAACCTTACTTTTACACTATTTTTCAAAATCTAGTACCTTAAATTTGCAACTTGCACAGAAAGAAAGGCTTCAGTTTGTGACAGTGATACAGAATGTGTATTGCAAGAAAACACACGCACAAAATAATCTCGTGAGAAAGACACTAAAGACATGTGCTTCTTTTGTGAATCTAATCTACTATCAGAACCACTTCATGAAATATCAACTTTTGAAGTGGATTCTCGAGTTCATAAATGCTCTCATATTTTGCAAGAGGAATGACTTCCTGCAAAGCTTAATTCAGGTGATCTTGTAGCACAGGATGCCAAAAACCACAGAAGATATTAAGCTTCCTTATATAATTAAGGCAACAGTAGTGGAAGAGAAAAACCAACAAGAAAATACTGAAATGGTCAATCATGGAATAGCTCTTGCTGAGTTAGTAGCATATATTGATGGGGGTAGAGTAAATGCTACACACAAAACTTATGAACATGATTACAATAGTGAAGCCATCTGTCTGTCAATCACAGCAGGCACCATATGTAGAAATATGTTCGAATTTGAAACTATTTTTACTGGTTTTTTATTTGGACTGCCAGTGAAGTTCTGCACCAACATATGCCACCAGCTGAGAATTGGGTATGGATGGACCCACAGGAGTGGAAAGAAGAGTTTTTACTGCCATAGTAAACAGTCGCAGCAACTTTTTGTGACTTGAAAAACAAGCATTTCCCAGGAATTATCTCGTTAAGTTTAGAGTACAACTTGCTCAATGCTGTAGTATCAGAAGCAGCTTTTTTGTGACTTTAAAAAACATTTTTTTTCTAAAAAATAATCATCAGTGCCTAAAATTAAATTTAAATTTACTTGGTCCTGTAGTACAAGAAGCTGAATGGTGAGCTAGAATGCTGTAATTTTACAGAGAAAAGGAGCCCGCACATGAGATTAAAGGGCACACATACCAAATATACATAGCTATATACTAGTGGTGTGCTTGACTACCACTGGCTCTTGACAACAATCACTTTGCTAGCTATGTATGCCAGTTATAGGGTTTTGAATGCCATACTAACCACTAACAACGACTTTGTTGACTTGAAAAACATTTATTTCTAAAGAATTATTGCACAGTTTGGACCGTAACACTAATGTAAGACTTTCTTATTGCTGTAATAACAGAAGTAACTGAAAGCTAGCTGAAAAAGTTGTAGTTAAAAAAAGAAGAATAAAATCCTAGAGTGTGGTTAAGGGACATATGTACTATCCATTATATATATATGTATATAATATACCCGATTTTCAATTGACAACCCCTGATACTGTTTTGCTCGCTTCACTCGCTCACCAATAACATATCTATACCCAATTATCAATTGTTCACCCTCAGTAGTGTTTTGCCCACTAATAACATGTACCCAATTTTCAATTGTTGACCCCTAATAGTGTTTTGCCCACTAATAACATGTATTCAATTTTCAATTGTTGACCCCTAATAGTGTTTTGCCCACTAATTACATGTACTAAATTTTCAATTGTTGACCCCTAATAGTGTTTTGCCCACTAATAACATGTACCCAATTTTCAATTGTTGACCCCTAATAGTGTTTTGCCCACCAATAACATGTACCCAATTTTCAATTGTTGACCCCTAATAGTGTTTTGCCCACCAATAAACATGTACCCAATTTTCAATTGTTGACCCCTAATAGTGTTTTGCCCACTAATAACATGTACCCAATTTTCAATTGTTGACCCCTAATAGTGTTTTGCCCACTAATTACATGTACTAAATTTTCAATTATTGACCCCTAATAGTGTTTTGCCCACCAATAACATGTACCCAATTTTCAATTGTTGACCCCTAATAGTGTTTTGCCCACTAATAACATGTATTCAATTTTCAATTGTTGACCCCTAATAGTGTTTTGCCCACTAATTACATGTACTAAATTTTCAATTGTTGACCCCTAATAGTGTTTTGCCCACTAATAACATGTATTCAATTTTCAATTGTTGACCCCTAATAGTGTTTTGCCCACTAATAACATGTACCCAATTTTCAATTGTTGACCCCTAATAGTGTTTTGCCCACCATACATGTACCCATTTTCAATTGTTTTGACCCCTAATAGTGGTTTTGTTGCCCACTATAACATGTAGGCAATTTTCATTTCAATTGTTACCCTCTAATTTTTTTGCCCACTAATAACATGTACCCAATTTTCAATTGTTGACCCCTAATAGTGTTTTGCCCACTAATAACATGTACCCAATTTTCAATTGTTGACCCCTAATAGTGTTTTGCCCACCAATAACATGTACCCAATTTTCAATTGTTGACCCCTAATAGTGTTTTGCCCACCAATAAACATGTACCCAATTTTCAATTGTTGACCCCTAATAGTGTTTTGCCCACTAATAACATGTACCCAATTTTCAATTGTTGACCCCTAATAGTGTTTTGCCCACTAATTACATGTACTAAATTTTCAATTATTGACCCCTAATAGTGTTTTGCCCACCAATAACATGTACCCAATTTTCAATTGTTGACCCCTAATAGTGTTTTGCCCACTAATAACATGTATTCAATTTTCAATTGTTGACCCCTAATAGTGTTTTGCCCACTAATAACATGTACCCAATTTTCAATTGTTGACCTCTTCCTTGTACTGTCTCATTTGATTGCCAACAAATGTCTACAATTTTTGACATATTACTTTTGATAGGGTCTTGGTCACTTTGCTCACTCTCCAATAAACGTGGTGCACAGTAACTTACACAAAGCTACAGTAGAAACATATTGATTTAATCTAATATGCTTTTCAGATTGCAAATTTTGGTATGGCAAGTGATATAGCAAACAACTATTGTGAACTAAAGTTTCCAATCAGATGGACAGCTCCTGAGGTAAACAGTAATTCATTGTTGCATTAGTTCTACTATAGTTACCAAACAGATGTTAAAGCAGCGTTTATATTTGTGTTTGATTATTCCTTTTGCAAAAAAGACATCGTACATTTGCAAAGAAAAAAATTATTTAACGCTCGAATACAGTTATATTAATATTAACATTTTCCTTTATACATGACCTATTATTAATGGTATGTATTTCTTTAATGATAGTAATCAAGTTTGTTTGCTTTGTTATTTTGCAAGGCACAAATTGAATGACCAGTTATTCCAAACAATGTATGCTTTGTGAAGCTTAAAAAAATTCTATTATCATTTATTATTTACTTTTTCATTAAATAAATATTCATAGTAGAAGTTACAGAGTGTTGAGCAAAAATGAAAAGTCTACTTTGTATTTGATTCTATAAATTGTATAGTGGACAGAGAAGGAACATTCAAATCCTTCAGTTCATCTTTTCTAAAAGAAATTGTTATCTAAAAGGGATTTATTTGAAATAATTAACTAGTGAATTGTGATTTGAACTTGATATTATATACACTTTCAGGTTATTAATTTAGGGAAATATTCCTCAGCCAGTGATGTGTGGAGTTTTGGTATAGTCATGTATGAGATTTGGAGTGGAGCACAAATGCCTTACAAAAACTTGGATAAATGTCAGGTAAATTGTTTAGAAAGGTGATGGAAGCGTAATATGTCACTAAGTTTATACGGTTTGGAATTCAGTGCAATATTGTATAAATACTAGTTCACTTTAATTTTATTCCTAAATATTACATTGATACATTGTGCTGCAACATAGCATTTCAATACATTCAATAGTATGATTAAGTTGTTGTAAATAGCCTGATCAGACTAAATGAGGTGATTTATTAATTTTGAACATAGTTTTTGCAATGCTTAATAACATGTACCAACCTAATTGTCTTCATACGAGGAAAAAAAAACTTGCTTAACCCTAGATGGGAAAATAAACATTGTAGCGCAATATGTGATCATGTGCTTCTATATTTCATTACCTTATATCATTGATATATGCAATGGGATTACTGCTAGATTATAGTAATTTGAAGAATGATATGTCCAATTAGCCATTTTTATCAGATATATCCTGCCTAACTCTATCAGAATACAATCAATGTAACTAAAGAGTTGGCAAATATACTTATGCCGATGTCCAAGCATTTATTATTATATTATGTACAGATTCAGTTTGACTACTATTGTGTCACAATAACTTAAAATGACGTACCTAGTTATCCAAAATACATGTACATAAATTGGAAATATCTAAACATGTTATATAAGTATAAATTTGATATTATCTCATGTTAAGATTAAATTAAATATAAATGTATTTTATATTATAAATATGATATATCTCATGTTATGATTAAGTTAAACATAAATGTGTTATAATCTATGGAACTTGTTTGCGATTATTAGGTTGTTGATAAAATTACTTCCAATTATCGACTTACTCCTCCTTCAGGATGTCCTCGTGCTATTTACAGTATCATGATGTCATGTTGGTAAGTGTGTAACTATTACTTTCATTGCACATAGCATTTGCTGCTCAAGCAAAAAGAGTGGAGATAACATAATATATACTAGAAAGTAGCTAGAGGTCAAAGTGATCATTGTCAGTTTTTTTGGCCCAGAAGTGTGGCACAAACATTGATACATGTATAGTATGAATTGTCCTCATGACACTAGGTGGTGCTAGCTAAAATAAATAAAAATGATGAAATTCACAGACAATACCAAGATTGTGTTTAATTGTCATAGTAATCACATAGCTATTAAAATGAGAAAATTTATTGCATATGATTGGCATATTTATCTGAATTTTACTTAGCACTACAATACTGACTTGGAGTTAAATGTACTACTTTCCTAACTAATTAAGTGCTCTATTCTGTGGTTGTTTATGTAATGTACTATAAGTAGTATTGTGTTACTAAATATTACTAGGCATCCAGAAGAAAGTTCACGTCCTGAGTTTGTTAATATTAAGCACAGGCTGTCTAATTATGACTCCAAACTTCATCAATATCCATCAAATTTTTCTTCAGCCTCCATATTTATGACTGAACTAATCTTGTGGAGAGATGTAATGCATTTACTTCAAGAACATACCTAATATTGTTTGGTTTGTTTTTGCTCATATTTATATCTTTGCTGTATCATTAATTCAAACATTTAATAGTTTTAACAAGATGAACATACAGTCAGTACTTTAATGTTTTCTGCAGAAGTCTTGTTATTATAATTATGGTTAGGTATATTATTATACTTATGGTGACTCTAAAATATTATTTGATTTGCCATGTTTTTATTACAAAAACTATGTACTCACTTGCATATTGCAATATACGCACAACTGCATATATGTTTATATTGTATATAACATATTATAGAATATTTCATAATTTAACTTCTTTATTGATACTTTAAAGTGTCCGATGAACTATTGATATAATTAGCAAAATGCTGCATTAACAAGGTTACAGTATAGTTTATTATGTAATTTTATTATTGTTCATTTTCTGGAAATGACAGTGAGAACATTTTTTCACATGTATAGCTATATTAAACATTATCAAATATATAGTCTGGCATAATTTGAATTATCTTAAAAAATTTAAGAGTCAGAAGTGAACAGACTGATGAAAAAAATAATTAAATAATGAAATGGTTAGTGGGATTTATATCTTCACAAAAACAAATATTTTGTTGTCATTCAGACTCAATATATGGCATATAGATTTTTATACTTAAGCATTGCTATAAGAAACTTGTCAATCAAGTGCTACAGCAGCTTTGCAATTTACATACTTACTAGTGGTGTGCTTGAGCACAAATGGCGAGCGAGCCTTAAACTACACTATTGTTAAATTTGATTTTAGAAACTAACACTCAAACTACTAAAATAAAGTCGAGTTTTTAAATTACGTATGAGGTAAAGGGAATTCAATGTCATAGTAACCGCTCCCGCAACAGTTTGAATTGAAAAAGAAGCAACAAAATCAAATCACGTTATTTAAAATTTTCTTTGTGATATTCTTAATAGTAGTTGTAACGCACAATACTTTCACACACCTGAACATACCTACACAAGACTTACCTTCGTGGTTCGTCTAGTGGACAATGAATTGTCAAGTAAATGCTGTTGAGTAGGGCTTATAACTGTGACAAATAGTGTATTAACTTACCACCGCCACTAACTCGAATAGAAATGGAGCTCCCATAAGTTTTTGAGTTTTAACTGCACCCGCAAAACAATTCAAAGCGGTAAACAATTCAATTTCTAAGGTGATACGGGTAATGGTCGCTAAACGGTAGGATTCAGTTTAGTGAAGTTTGGGGCGGGGTCGAACGCGGAGCGAACACAAAAATACGGAGGGTCAAAGTACAAAATGATATACGTACGTCCATATATATAAATAAACTAGTGATGTGCTTGAGCACAAATGGCGAGCGAGCCTAAAGACTATACTATTTTTATATGAATGATTTTGACTTCTAACACTGAAGCTACTGAAAATAAGGTCCAGTTTTTAAATTTTGCATACACGGTAAAGGTATTTCAGTGCCATAGTAACAAACTCTCTGCAGCTGCTTGAATTGAAGGAAAACAACAACAACAAAACAATACACGTTATTTAAACGCTTTCTTTGTGATATTCTTTAGCTAAGTAGTGGTTGTAACACACAATGTTTTGACCCAACTGGACATGCACCTACACAGACTTACCTTAGCGGTAGTCTAGTGGACAATGTATTTTCAAGTAAATACTGTTGCGCACGGCTTATAACCATGACAAAGAGCGCATTGACTTACCACCGCCACTAACTCGAATAGAAATGGAAGTCCCTTAAGTTTTGAAGTTTTAACTGCACCCGCAAAAGAATTCAAAACGGTAAACAATTCAATTTCTAGGGTGATACGGGTACTGATCGATAAACCATAGGATTCCGTTTAGTGCAATTTGGGACGGGGTCGATCGATAAACAGAGGATTCTGTTTAGTGAAGTGCTATTTGTTACTATGTGTTTTAGCTTAGTTCATGCAAACACTATAGTAACAGTTATGATCTTTTATTTCAGCAAACAAATACAAAATCACTCTCTTACCTGATTAATGGTAACTTTTGTAGTATCAAACATCAACCATTCTGATAATCTCAATCACCAGTAACTCTTGAACAAGCTCTCAGCTACGATAAAAAATAAACCAGTGTTATTATTTGTAATTTTAGCCAACAAATATGGAATTACTACTTACATCATTCTTGAGTATTGATAACTTCTGTAGTATCAAAGTGAAGTTACTTTGACCATCTGAATTACCTTGAATTCTTGACAACAAGCTCTCACCTACAAAAACAAAAGACAATCAATTTTAGCACACAAATACAAAATTACTTTCTTACCTCATTTTCTTGAGCAGTGGTAACTTTTGTAGTACCAAATTTGAGTCATTGAGACTATTTGAATTTACCAGTCACTGTTGCCAACAAGCTCTTAGCTATTAAAAAGAAAGGCCAGAGTTATTTTTGCATATTTAGCTAACAAATATGGAATTACGTACTTACCTCAGCATCCCTCGAGGTAGTAGCTTCCTTAGCATTAATACTTTACATACGTTTTTTCAGAAGTAGTGACAGCTCTCTTGGTACTGACTACAGGTGGCTCTTGACAACTAACAAGCCGCACTTATCCGGAAAAAAGGCGAAGTTTTGAATTTAAATCTGGTAAAGGGTCTTCAATGTCATAGTAACCGGTCGAATCAACTTGTTGTTTCTTGAAAAGCATGTGTTTTCGCAGGAATTTTCTCACACTTTGGAGCTTAAGTATAAAGTAAGGTTTGCTCAATGCTGTAGTTTCAGAATAAACTGGAGTCAAGCCTAAAAAGCCGTGCTTTTTTGGAGAAAAAAGTTCCCGGCGCGCGCGTTTAAAGAGTATACGTACCATCCATACATACATACATATAACATATACCCGATTTTGCATTATCCACCCCTAATACTGTCTCGCTCGCTTCGTTCGCTCGCCAACTAGTGGTGTGCTTGAGCACAAATGGCGAGCGAGCTTGATAGTTAGGTAACATAAAATGTTACTATTTTTAGCTTACTTCATGCAAACACTATAATAGCAGTTATGACATTTGATTTCAGCAAACAAATACAAAATCACTCTCTTACCTGATTAATGGTAACTTTTGTAGTATCAAACATCAACTATTCTGATAATCTCAATCACCAGTAACTCTTGAACAAGCTCTCAGCTACGATAAAAAATAAACCAATGTTATTATTTGTAATTTTAGCCAACAAATATAGAATTACTACTTACATCATTCTTGAGTATTGATAACTTCTGTAGTATCAAATTGAAGTTACTTTGACCATCTGAATTACCTTGAATTCTTGACAACAAGCTCTCACCTACAAAAACAAAAGACTATCAATTTTAGCACACAAGTACAAAATTACTTTCTTACCTCATTTTCTTGAGCAGTGGTAACTATTGTAGTACCAAATTTGAGCCAATCTGACTCGGTCGAATCAACTTTTTGTTTCTTGAAAAGCAAGCATTTTCGCAGGAATTTTCTAACACTTTGGAGCTTAAGTATAAAGTAAGGCTTGCTTAATGCTGTAGTTTTAGAATAAACTGGGGTTAAGCCTAAAAAGCCGTGTTTTTGAAGAAAAACGTTCCATGCGTGCGCGTTTAAAGGGCATACGTACCATCCATCCATACATACATATATACTAGTGGTGTGCTTGAGCACAAATGGCGAGCGAGTCTGATGTTAGGTAACATAAAACTAAGTATTGTTACTATGTTTTAGCTTAGTTCATGCAAACACTATAATAGCAGTTATGACCTTTTATTTCAGCAAACAAATACAAAATCACTCTCTTACCTGATTAATGATAACTTTTGTAGTATCAAACATCAACCATTCTAATAATCTCAATCACCAGTAACTGTTGAACAAGCTCTCAGCTACGATAAAAAAATAAACCGGTGTTATTATTTGTAATTTTAGCCAACAAATATGGAATTACTACTTACATCATTCTTGAGTATTGATAACTTCTGATTGAAGTTACTTTGACCATCTGAATAACCTTGAATTCTTGACAAGCTCTCACCTACAAAAACAAAAACAATCAATTTTAGCACACAAATACAAAATTATTTTCTTACCTTATTTTCTTGAGCAGTGGTAACTTTTGTAGTACCAAATTTGAGCCAATCTGACTATTTGAATTTACCAGTCACTGTTGACAAGCTCTTAGCTACAAAAAAGAAAGGCCAGAGTTAATTTTGCATATTTAGCTAACAAATATGGAATTACGTACTTACCTCAGCTTCCCTCGAGAAGTAGTAGCTTCCTTAGCATTAATACTACGGCATTCTGACTAACAACAGCTCTTGACAACCAACAACCGGCACTCCGTATCCCCCCATAAAACGGCGAAGTTTTGAAATTAAGTCTGGAAAAGGGTCTTCAATGCCATAGTAAACGGTCGAATCAACTTTTTGTTTCTTGAAAAGCAAGCATTTTCGCAGGAATTTTCTCACACTTTGGAGCTTAAGTATAAAGTAAGGCTTGTTTAATGCTGTAGTTTCAGAATAAACTGGGGTCAAGCCTTAAAAGCCGTGTTTTTTTGGAGAAAAACGTTCCCCGCGCGAGCGTTTAAGGGGCATACGTACCATCCCACATACATATATACATATAACATATACCCGATTTTGCATTATCCACCCCTAATACTGTCTCGCTCGCTACGCTCGCTCGCCAACTAGTGGTGCGCTCGAATAGCGCAAAATAGCGAAGCGAGCGATGCATGTTCCCTGTCATTGCAGCTATAGATACAGTTATTTATTTGGATGTTGTTAATGTTATGTCTAAATGTTATATTATTTGTAATAATATAAGAATAATGAATTATTTTACCATCAAAGTTATTGGCTGGTATTTTAGACAGAATATACAGCTATTTAATTAAAAATGTCATACATCATTACAGTTATAGCTGATGTAAACTTAGTGGTTTAATAAAAATAAAAAATAAAAGAGTTTGTTTGGGTACTATAACATATTCAGAGGGAGAGCAGAGTATGTTAAATGGATGTAGATCTTAGACTACATAGTTTGATAATAGAGTTAGGTTAATTTTTACAGTTTTACATTAAATTTAACCTGCAAGTGGAGGAATGTTTCCAGGATGCATGTTATTTTGAGCTGAATAGAGCTTAGGGATATGTTTATCCCGGCTACATCGACAACATTCCAATGACTTAAATTTCATTTGGTGCCTGGAAACTTCTCCATACACGTTATGCAGACTGGGATAGTAATCGATGAGATTTTAGCATGAAAATTACGCATTGCTGTGTGAACTTGAGGATCATCAAATGCTGGAATAATATGGTGCAATGGAACCTGGGGATGTTGTCTTGACCTGTTCCCCCTAACTTGAGACAATCTAGTCTCTGTTGAAGTGATGTTTCATCAGCCAATCTCTGCTGTTGGTGGTTAGTTGACAACTGCTCTAATCTAGAGGAATTTTGTAATGAAGATTCATTTGCTGTTCTCAACAGTTGGTTAGTGGACAAACAGTGGAGCCTGTGATCTCTTTCACTATCACTTTCAAACAAATGTGTGACTTGCTGTTTTTGTGACATTAGTTGTAGACGTTGCTCTCTGCATAATGGTTTCCTAAACAAAAATATGTCTCATTGAAGTATATATTTTATTTTATATTTACCTCTTGCATTCGTTGCTGATAAGCTGAAAGGCTTTGCGGTATCGAAATTGTTTGAGTAATATTTTCTGCAACTTTATTTGCTGCTTTGGGTGTATATGAGAATGGATGTCCTCTGATAGATGCCTTTTCCTTCCTCTTGCAGTACAAACAGTAGTGGGGATATTAGCTTCTTGTTCAGATGGTGTGGCTGCATTTTCAGTGTCTTCAAGAGTAGTTGAGTCTACAGCTGTATAAAGTTGATTGGTACAGTAATCCTCAGGAATAGTCTAATAAATAAATTAGGAACATTTAATGGCTTTTCAAAAAGAAAGATTCTTTACTTTGCTACCTGTTTCTGCTTCGTTTTAGCTCTTCTCCTCCTTGCCCTGTCTTTTTCATTTCTTATCTCTCTCCTTACTAATTTTTCTTCTGGAGTTTCTAACGCCCTCAAAGCTCTTGACTGAGCGTTTCTAACGTTTTGTTTACTGGGCATCGCTACTTCGTATGGCGGGTATACAAAACAAAATGTTGCGAAGAAGGTTACCAGGCCTACGCAAACGCGTAGGAGAAAGGGTACACACGTACGCCCACGCAAGAACAAAAACAATTTCTAAACCTAACTATAAATATATATATCGCGAACTCATTAGAGAGTCAGCTCCGCTCGCTTCGCTCGCTTCGCTGAATAACACTAGTGGTGTGCTTGAGCACAAATGGCGAGCGAGCCTGATAGTTAGGTAACATAAAATGTCACTATTTTTAGCTTACTTCATGCAAACACTATAATAGTTATGATTCGACCGGTTACTATGGCATTGAAGACCCTTTCCAGACTTAATTTCAAAACTTCGCCGTTTTATGGGGATACGGAGTGCCGGTTGTTGGTTGTCAAGAGCCGTTGGTAGTCAGAATGCCGTAGTATTAATGCTAAGGAAGCTACTACTTCTCGAGGGAAGCTGAGGTAAGTACGTAATTCCATATTTGTTAGCTAAATATGCAAAATTAACTCTGGCCTTTTTTTTGTAGCTAAGAGCTTGTCAACAGTGACTGGTAAATTCAAATAGTCAGATTGGCTCAAATTTGGTACTACAAAAGTTACCACTGCTCAAGAAAATGAGGTAAGAAAATAATTTTGTATTTGTGTGCTAAAATTGATTGTCTTTTGTTTTTGTAGGTGAGAGCTTGTTGTCAAAAATTCAAGGTAAGGTCAAAGTAACTTCAATTTGATACTACGGAAGTTATCAATACTCAAGAACGATGTAAGTAGTAATTCCATATTTGTTGGCTAAAATTACAAATAATAACACTGGTTTATTTTTTATAGTAACTGAGAGCTTGTTCAAGAGTTACTGGTGATTGAGATTATCAGAATGGTTGATGTTTGATACTACAAAAGTTATCATTAATCAGGTAAGAGAGTGATTTTGTATTTGTTTGCTGAAATAAAAGGTCATAACTGCTATTATAGTGTTTGCATGAAGTAAGCCAAAAATAGTAACATTTTATGTTACCTAACTGTCAGGCTCGATCTCCATTTGTGCTCAAGCACACCACTAGTTGGCGAGCGAGCGTAGCGAGCGAGACACTTACAGGGGTAAAAATGAAAAAATCGGGGATGTTTGTTTATTTATATATATGGACGTATGTATGTCATTTTGTACTTTGACCCTCCGTATTTTTGTGTTCGCTCCGCGTTCGACCCCGTCCCAAACTTCACTAAACAGAATCCTCCGGTTTAGCGACCATTACCCGTATCACCTTAGAAGTTGAATTGTTTACGGCTTTGAATTGTTTTGCGGGTGCAGACGTTAAAACTCAAAATCTTATGGGAGCTCCATTTCTATTCGAGTTAGTGGCGGTGGTAAGTTAATGCGCTATTTGTCACAGTTATAAGCCCTACTCAACAGTATTTACTTAAAAATGCATTGTCCACTAGACGAACCACGAAGGTAAGTCTTGCGTAGGTATGTTCAGTTGTGTGAAAGTATTGTGCGTTACAACTACTACTAAGAATATCACAAAGAAAATTTTAAATAACGTGATTTGATTTTGTTGCTTCTTTTTCAATTCAAACTGTTGCGGGAGCGGTTACTATGACATTGAAACCCCTTTACCTCATACGTAATTTAAAACTCGACTTTATTTTAATAGCTTGAGTGTTAGTTGTTAAAATCAAATTTAATAACACGTAGTTTAAGGCTCGCTCGCCATTTGTGCTCAAGCACACCACTAGTTTATTTATTGGCGAGCGAGCGTAGCGAGCGAGACACTCTCAGGGGTAATACAATCGAGATTTCGCTATATTTGGCGAGCGAGCGAAGCGAGCTAGACACTCTCAGGGGTAACGCAATCGAGATTTCGCTATATTTATTTATTTATTTATTTGCGAGCGAGCGTAGCGAGCGAGACACTTACAGTGGTAACACAATCGAAAATCGGGGATGTTTGTTTATTTATTTATTAATATATATGGACGTACGTATGTCATTTTGTACTTTGCCCCTCCGTATTTTAGTGTTCGCTCCGCGTTCGACCCCGCCCCAAACTTCACTAAACTGAATCCTCCGGTTTAGCGACCATTACCCGTATCACCTTAGAAATTGAATTGTTTACGGCTTTGAATTGTTTTGCGGGTGCAGTTAAAACTCAAAATCTTATGGGAGCTCCATTTCTATTCGAGTTAGTGGCGGTTGTAAGTTAATGCGCTATTTGTCACAGTTATAAGCCCTACTCAACAGTATTTACTTAAAAATGCATTGTCCACTAGACGAACCACGAAGGTAAGTCTTGCGTAGGTATGTTCAGTTGTGTGAAAGTATTGTGCGTTATAACTACTATTAAGAATATCACAAAGAATATTTTAAATAACGTGATTTGATTTTGTTGCTTCTTTTTCAATTCAAACTGTTGCGGGAACGGTTACTATGACATTGAAGCCCCTTTACCTCATACGTAATTTAAAAACTCGACTTTATTTTAATAGCTGGAGTGTTAGTTGTTAAAATCAAATTTAACAATAGTGTAGTTTAAGGCTCGCCGCCATTTGTGCTCAAGCACACCACTAGTTTATCTGTTTATGGTGTACGTGAGACTTCTGTTTTCGCCCGCGCTTCAAATTACCTAAGTTAGGTAAAGCGTTCACAGTTCCAGTATTTTTCAATTAACGAGAGCGGAGAATCCTGCTGCACTGCCTTACGAAACTTTGTTTCAACCAAAACGTTTACAGCTACTCTCTTCTTGAGATAATTGTGAAGTCTTTGTCAAGCTGCGCTTCTTTGCCACTGATTTCGAAGTTTATTCAGGTAATTCTGTTAGTTTAGTCTGGGATCAGAGACTTTAGATTCTCTGATGCTAACTGAGAATGGAAAGGGTTACCCTGTGCACTACAGTTAGATGTAAATTCTGTCCTATTTTTCTGTAAAAAGAGTCTGCTCGCTCGCCATGCATTTGCGCTATTCGAGCGCACCACTAGTTTATTTATTGGTGAGCGAGCGTAGCTTGCGAGACACTTACAGGGGTAACACAATTGAAAATCGGGGATGTTTGTTTATTTATTTATTTATATATATGGACGTACGTATGTCATTTTGTACTTTGACCTCGCGTTTTTGTGTTAGTTATGTGGTCGACCCCGTCCCAAATTGCACTAAACAGAATCCTCTGGTTTATCGATCAGTACCCGTATCACCCTAGAAATTGAATTGTTTACAGTTTTGAATTCTTTTGCGAGTGCAGTTAAAACTTGAAAACTTAAGGGACTTCCATTTCTATTCCAGTTAGTGGCGGTAAGTCAATGCGCTCTTTGTCATGGTTATAATCCGTGCGCAACAGTATTTTTACTTGAAAATACATTGTCCACAAGACTACTGCGAAGGTAAGTCTGTGTAGGTGCATGTTCAGTTGTGTCAAAGCATTGTGTGTTACAACCACTACTTAGCTAAAGAATATCACAAAGAAAACTTTTAAATAACGTGTATTGTTTTGTTGTTGTTTTTTCCTTCAATTCAAGCAGTTGCAGAGAGTTAGTTGTTACTATGGCACTGATATCCCTTTACCCTGTATGCTAAATAAACAAACTGGACCTTATTTTCAGTAGCTTCAGTGTTAGAAGTCAAAATCATTCATATAAAAATATTATAGTCTTTAGGCTCGCTCGCCATTTGTGCTCAAGCACATCACTAGTCGGCAAGCGAGCGTAGCGAGCGAGACACTTACAGGGGTAACACAATCGAAAATCGGGGATGTTTATTTATTTATTGGCGAGCGAGCGTAGCGAGCGAGACAGTATTAGGGGTGGATAATGCAAAATCGGGTATATGTTATATGTATATATGTATGTGGGATGGTACGTATGCCCCTTAAACGAGCGCGCGGGGAACGTTTTTCTCCAAAAAACACGGCTTTTTAGGCTTGATCCCAGTTTATTCTGAAACTACAGGATTAAGCAAGCCTTACTTTATACTTAAGCTCCAAAGTGTGAGAAAATTCCTGCGAAAATGCTTGATTTTCAAGAAACAAAAAGTTATTCGACCGGTTACTATGGCATTGAAGACCCTTTTCCAGACTTAATTTCAAAACTTCGCCGTTTTATGGGGGGATACGGAGTGCCGGTTGTTGGTTGTCAAGAGCTGTTGGTAGTCAGAATGCCGTAGTATTATTGCTAAGGAAGCTACTACTTCTCGAGGGAAGCTGAGGTAAGTACGTAATTCCATATTTGTTAGCTAAATATGCAAAATTAACTCTGGCCTTTCTTTTTTGTAGCTAAGAGCTTGTCAACAGTGACTGGTCAATTCAAATAGTCAGATTGGCTCAAATTTGGTACTACAAAAGTTACCACTGCTCAAGAAAATGAGGTAAGAAAATAATTTTGTATTTGTGTGCTAAAATTGATTGTTTTTGTTTTTGTAGGTGAGAGCTTGTTGTCAAGAATTCAAAGTAATTCAGATGGTCAAAGTAACTTCAATCAGAAGTTATCAATACTCAAGAATGATGTAAGTAGTAATTCCATATTTGTTGGCTAAAATTACAAATAATAACACCGTTTTATTTTTTTATCGTAGCTGAGAGCTTGTTCAAGAGTTACTGGTGATTGAGATTATCAGAATGGTTGATGTTTGATACTACAAAAGTTACCATTAATCAGGTAAGAGAGTGATTTTGTATTTGTTTGCTGAAATAAAAGGTCATAACTGCTATTATAGTGTTTGCATGAACTAAGCTATAACATAGTAACAATACTTAGTTTTATGTTACCTAACATCAGGCTCGCTCGCCATTTGTGCTCAAGCACACCACTAGTTTATTTGTATATATGTTTGGACGTACGTATGTCATTTTGTACTTTGACCCTCGCGTTTTTGTGTTAGTTATGATGTTGACCCCGTCCCAAATTGCACTAAACAGAATCGTCTGGTTTATCGATTAGTACCCGTATCACCCTAGCAATTGAATTGTTTACCGTTTTGAATTCTTTTTGCGGGTGCAGTTAAGGGACTTCCATTTCTATTCGAGTTAGTGGCGGTGGTAAGTCAATGCGCTCTTTGTCATGGTTATAAGCGGTGCACAACAGTATTTAAAAATACATTGTCCACTAGACTACCGCGAAGGTAAGTCTGTGTAGGTGCATGTCCAGTTGTGTCAAAGCATTGTGTGTTACAACCACTACTTAGCTAAAGAATATCACAAAGAAAACTTTTAAATAAAGTGTATTGTTTTGTTGTTGTTTTTCCCCTTCAATTCAAGCAGTTGCAGAGAGTTGTTACTATGGCACTGAAATCCCTTTACCGTGTTTGCGAAATTTAACTGGACCTTATTTTCAGTAGCTTCAGTGTTAGAAGTCAAAATCATTCATATAAAAATAGTATAGTCTTTAGGCTTGCTCGCCATTTGTGCTCAAGCACATCACTAGTTTATTTATTTATCTGTTTATGGGGTACGTGAGACTTCTGTTTTAGCCCACGCTTCTAATTACGTAAGTTAGGTAAAGCGTTCACAGTTCCAGTATTTTTCAATTAACGAGCGCGGAGAATCCTGCTGCACTGCCTTAAGCAACTCTGTTTCAACCAAAACGTTTATAGCTACTCTCTTCTTGAAACAATTGTGAAGTTTTTGTCAAGCTGCTCTTCTTTGCCACTGCTTTCTAAGTTTATTCAGGTTATTCTGTTATTGTTAACTCAGCTAAGAGCTTGTTGTCAACAGTGACTAGTAAATTCAAATAGTCAAATGACTCAAATCTTGGTACTACGGAAGTTACTACTGCTCAAGAAAATGGTACGCGAGACCTCTGTTTTCGCCCGCGCTTCTAATTACTTAAGTTAGGTGAAGCGTTCACAGTTCCAGTATTTTTCAATTAACGAGCTCTGAGAATCCTGCTGCACTGCCTTACGCAACTTTGTTCAACCAAAAAGTTTACAGCTACTCTCTTCTTGAAACAATTGTGAAGTCTTTGTCAAGCTGCGCTTCTTTGCCACTGCTTTCGAAGTTTATTCAGGTAATTCTGTTAGTTTAGTCTGGGATCAGAGAATTTAGATTCTCTGATGCTAACCGAGAATGGAAAGGGTTACACTGTGCACTACAGTGAGATGTAATTTCTGTCCTATTTTTCTGTAAAGAGTCTGTTCGCTCGCCATGCATTTGCGCTATTCGAGCGCACCACTAGTTGGCGAGCGAGCGTAGCGAGCGAGACACTTACTGGTGTAAAAATGAAAAAATCGGGGGTGTTTGTTTATTTATATATATGGACGTATGTATGTCATTTTGTACTTTGACCCTCCGTATTTTTGTGTTCGCTCCGCGTTCGACCCTGTCCCAAACTTCACTAAACGGAATCCTCCGGTTTAGCGACCATTACCCGTATCTCCTTAAAACTCATAATCTTATGGGAGCTCCATTTTTATTCGAGTTAGTGGCGGTGGTAAGTTAATGCGCTATTTGTCACAGTTATAAGCCCTATTCAACAGTATTTACTTAAAAATGCATTGTCCACTAGACGAACCACGAAGGTAAGTCTTAGTCTCGCGGACCAGACCCTTTACCCAATAAGAAGAGAAAGAAAGGGTCTGGTCAAGTTCACGTATGCGTTTGGTCTCGCTGGTCCTGGAATTTCTCGGACCGGTAATTGGTTTTAAGTGACAGTGACCTCACACTATATAAACAGAGAAGTTCGCGCGCAAGTTTAGCTTGGTTTCTATGGAACTGTAGGAATGAATTGCTGCTTATGCCAGAAACGTCTTGCAACGGACTTTCCATAGCCTGTTGGTAATGTATCCCGATTGCTTCCAACTGTTTCTCCTTCAGTGTAAGTCCGAACTCGAGCACTCTCTGCCACCGTTGCAGTTACATCCATGTCGACAGTAATTTCAGCGCGCTAAAATCACCTGAACCATGATTACCGCGTAATGAAAGCTATATTACCGCAGTTGTTACACTTGTGCTGACGGTGCAATACCAAACGCATATGTGAACTTGACCAGACCCTTTCTTTCTCTTCTTATTGGGTAACTATGACATTGAAACCCCTTTACCTCATACGTAATTTAAAAACTCGACTTTATTTTAATAGCTTGAGTGTTAGTTTTTAAAATCAAATTTAACAATAGTGTAGTTTAAGGCTCGCTCGCCATTTGTGCTCAAGTACACCACTAGTTTATTTAGATATATGTTTGGACGTACGTATGTCATTTTGTACTTTGACCCTCGCGTTTTTGTGTTAGTTCGGTTGTCGATCCCGTCCCAAATTGCACTAAACAGAATCCTCTTGTTTAGCGATCAATATCCGTATCACCCTAGAAATTGAATTGTTTACCGTTTTGAATTCTTTTGCGGGAGCAGTTAAAACTTGAAAACTTAAGGGACTTCCATTTCTATTCGAGTTAGTGGCGGTGGTAAGTCAATGCGCTCTTTGGTCATGGATATAAGCCGTGCGCAACAGTATTTACTTGAAAATACATTGTCCACTATACTACTGCGAAGGTAAGTCTGTGTATGTGCATGTCCAGTTGTGTCAAAGCATTGTGTGTTACAACCACTACTTAGCTAAAGAATATCACAGAGAAAACTTTTAAATAACGTGTATTTTTTTTTTGTTGTTTTTTTTTCCTTCCAAGCAGTTGTAGAGAGTTGTTACTATGACACTGAAATCCCTTTACCCTGTATGCTAAATTAAAAAACTGGACCTTATTTTCAGTAGCTTCAGTGTTAGAAATAAAAATCATTCATGTAATAATAGTATAGTCTTTGCGCTCGCTCACCATTTGTGCTCAAGTGGTCTTCACATGTGAATGTTGTGTGACTTCAATTGTTGAGTTTAGTTGTTTTTATAAACTTAAGTATCTGGGAATGTTTATTTAGTGTCATCTGTGTTCAATTCATTACTCACTCTTATGTATATAGCCTCAGCATGCAGCTCATTATTTGTGTATAGTTAAATCCCTGAAATACACCGGTGGCAACATATCCTAGATAAATTGTGACAAGAACTCAAGATTCCTCTAACCTTCAAACCTAATAGACCATTTTTTATGAGAATTGTAAAAGTCATGTATTTCAGTCTATGTGGTTAATTCGCTCCTCTAAATATGATGAGGAACATTGTATTATTTGTATTACAATTTCGGACTTAACGGAAACATAAATAATGAGAAATATGATGAGCATGAAGTAATCATTTCCAATAGATACTTTAAGTGCTGCCGCATTATTCAAATCATTATTTGGGAGCAAGATGTATAGTAGCAATTGACCAGGTATCTCTATTAGCAGCTGCACAAAGGTGAATTAGTTGAAAACTGTACCCACTTTAAGTACTAAGATGATTTCATTAAAATTAATGTGGTAGATATTATTGAATATATTGAATCAAGAGTACTGTGTTTTCATCTGTGTGAAAAGAATTAATTTACTGTTACTCGTTTAATTTGTAAGTGATATTAAGAAATGTTTAATGATATTTAACAGTTGCAGCAGTAGAGTTAGCACATGTCTAATATGATTATGTAAGGTATTTGGGTTAATGATAGACAAAGAATGTAGCATATGATTTAATTACGCTTTTTATTATTGTAAAAGATGTAAAAAAATTAAGATTAGATGAACAATACAATAGAAGTTCATCTGCTGAGAATTGGTTAAACATCCTAGTTACTTGTTTACCACAGGAAGTCCATCCTGCGTCATGTTCCAGAATGGCCAAGCATGGTACACATATCCGATGATGTGAGGTATCCATGTACCAGCATTAGTGTACAGACAATGCACATGACAATTCAAATGGGATAGTATGTTATGTGGTGTTTAAATCATTCTTATGTGAAGAGTACGTTCATATTTTCATGATACAATAAATTTCTATCAAAAATTCATAATTGTTAAAAGTTAGCTAGATTTTCGTTTTATTTGTGCTAGGTGAATATCATGTTGTGGTTAACTATTGCATACTTTCTACTAACACATTAATGATTGTTTGTGCTACTTGTATATACTCATGTTTCTCACATAGTATATGAGCAGTTGTCATTGAGATAGGACACAAATCATTCCAAAGTGCTAACCATAATATTTAATTAGAAAAACAGGTATATCACAAATTGTTGCTTAAATCTTATCCAATTCCTGGATACAATCTGGAATATTGCCAGAACATCTCTCCACAGGACCAAAATCAACTAACAAAGGTGGGACATCTGCAGATGTACTATAGCTGTATGAGATGAATGTTGTACACAAGTTACTAAGATAATCATGTTCACTCTGTTGGATAAAACTTATATGGTGATACAAGCTACGTAATAACGTTCTATGTATGTCCATCTAGCCAACCCTTTCTATGCATAATCAGCAAATATTTTCAACATAGATGTATAAACTCAAAATTTATATCTCATAAGTGGTTGTCAAAGTGAAACTCAATGACACTGAAGAAGTAAGTAGCTACAAGTTTAAATAAACCTCATATTTGTTGCTATTAGCAACATAGCTTTTACACAAACAACTAAGCACCTCATTCAGATGTTCATAATGTTAATTACTAATACCCCGGTAAACATGTTTACTGTTTGCGCTTGAACAGTTCGCTTAATTATTTTATAATTTAGTTCCCCCTTTTTTTTAAGTCCATCATTATGTGTTTCTCTTGGCAACCTAGAATATTGGTGAGCATCCCATTTAAAAGCGGTGTTCCTGCTATACTGCTAGAGTACAATAGGAATGGCCTACATGATGATGGACAACCTGGCTCAATTTGAGCTTAAAGGTGTCAAAGAAATTAAAGGGAAGGGAGTTAGCAATACCGGATCTTATGGATTTGTATTTGATGTGAAGCACAAAGGTGAACAATTCATAGCCAAAAAGCCTCACACTAATTCCCTCACTGTAGAAGAAAGGATGAAGGTAGTTGCAAAGTTCAGACAAGAATGCATATTGCTGAGTCAGTTACGTCATCCTAATAATTATGTTGTGAATTGCATATAGATTTGACTTTTTGCTCTAGCCTTTGCCAATTGACTTTTAGTCTTGAGGGCGGTGGTATTTTAGCAGCTCCCGTTGCAAGCGCCTCAGTGCCAGCGATATGGGTATATGCAAATTTATAGCCGCAGCTGGAGTGACTAGTTCTGGTCCTTCGACAAACATGTGACTTGCTCAAGAGGCCACACCCCATGCTCGAGAAAATGCCCTCTCAAACATATGGTCCTTCGAGCTGGATATCTGCTCAAGAGCGACCGACGACCGAGCTCTACCAACCGATTATCATCATCACTCAAGATCGTAATTGAGCTACTTTCTTGATTGAAATTCTTGGTGGATAAAATACCTCCTTTCACTGGTTAGATATTTGATTTCACCTTACTAAGATTTCACTGAAATCTAAGCTTTTGAACTGAGGGTTGTTCCCTGGAATTCATTCTCGAACTTAGCACAACTCATCCTTTGTACACCTTGACTGACATGGAAGAAGCACATGTCATTCAAGTGTTGACCTCTCTAGATGTGGTCAAGCACAAGAGGGCATACAGGCGAGACCAGATTACCAAAATCTGCCATTGCATAAATGCCTTTCAAGACATGACACTCAAAGAGACCAAAAGAAGCAAGGTTCTTCTGCTGAAGTGAGACCTTCAGCACGAGATGAACGTCCACTTCTTACTCCAACAGCAACTGGAACTATTGCTCCAAGAACATCCCGATAACCTGAAGGCAGAAGAGGAATAAGGGTTCAAGTCTGAGCAACAGCGCACCGAGTTGATGGACCAGGCTAACCATCTCCTCCAGTGTTGCGATATTTACAGTGAGGCTGGCAAATTCATGGATTAAGTTGAAGATCTTGAGACTTATACTGGTGAAGACCTAGTATCTTCCCACTACCATGTACAGATGAAAGCCTTCCACACCAAGCTAGATGCCTTCTGGACTCTCTCTATGGATCATCGCGAGGAAGAAAAGATCGCTCCTCTCATTCAGCATCTCAAGAGATCGTCCCAACAGCTATCACACACTCTGGCTAAAGCTGAAGCCAGATACAAGGATGCCCCTGCACCGAAGGCTTTTCCACCCCAATATACGAAGGAGCCCGACTCAATCTGAAACTCCCTGTGTTCAATGGAGATCCAAGACAGTGGCAGCAGTTTGAAAACATGTTTCAGGCTACCATGGAATCTCAAGGCAAAAATCTAAACGACGTCGAAAAGCGTTGCTTGCTGCTCAAGTCAATGGAGGTGGAAGGAGCACGCGCTATTGTTCAGTCCCATACTACTCATGGAGACTATGCCGCAATATGGAAGCCCTGAAGCAGAACTATGGCAGCCCTCAGGTGATATATCCTCAGCTTGTTCAGGAGAAGATGGCTGGTGACAACTACATTTTTGATCAACAAGGATTACAGTGCTTACTGGACAGGCATGTTCTGAATTACGACTCTATCGTCAAGTTCGTGGGAGATTCTCTATCTATCATTGCAGGTGAACACGCCAGGCAATACTATGATCGACCCAAGTTACGTGAAGAGTTGGAGAAGCACCAAGCTGGAAATGAAGACTTTCCCACAATAGAATATCTGAAGAAATACATGCATGGAATCATCTACAAGATGTCTCCCAAGATTACCTTGTCCTCTACCATCAAATCATCATCCACGAAAGCCAAGCCAACAATCAAGAGCCCTCCCAGCAAGTGCCCTTTGTGTCGAGACAAACACCATGGACTGTCTCGATGACCAGCCTTCATGGAATATGATGTTGACCGAAGAACAAGGCTGTCAGGGATAAGTGACTATGCATTAACTGCCTCTCCAATGGCCATGGATTCCGAAGCTGTTCATCCAAATATTCCAGTAGAGTTTGCAGTGGCTGACATCATTCCCTGTTGCATCGAGACAGAGCAAGCACTGAGTCCACAGCTACCACACTCTCCGTGGGAGTGAAGAAACAAGAAGCTCCTACTGAGACGAAGGATCCTGAGCTACCTCCTCCTATTCTGAGCTTTCTCAACACAGTCATAGTTAAAATCACTCACGAAGGCAGACATACCCAAGCCCAAGCAGTACTGGATTCTGGATCTGGGATTTCACTGATATCCGAAAAACTCGCCTCACAACTCCGACTCAGTTACCCTCAGAGTGTCAGGTACAATGGAGTGCACGGAGAAGGCTGTAGCAGGGCTTACATACACACTGAGCTGAAGTCACTTGTGGACCCAGACAAGTCTACAGTCATTACCTTCTCGGTTATTCTACGACTCAAGCCAGTGAGCCCACCTCAACGTAAGAAGACTAAAGACTCTGCCATCAAGGAACTGAAACTAGCAGATCACCTGGGCGGAGCTGTCAATCTCATCATCGGCAACCTAGACTGAGATGAGTGTGTGGAGGGCAGCATCCAACATCCAGAATCCTCACCAAGACCCTCTTTGGCTGGAGTGTAGCCGGACCGCTGGGAAATAATGACTCACCACTAGTTCTTCACACACAACCACAAGAGGACCAGTTACAACGATCCCTCGAGCGCCTCTGGGAGCTGGGGATCAAGTCCCTGAGACTCCTTCACTTTCCAACCCACACACAGATAGTCGCAGAGTTTGAAGAGACACACTCCAGAGATGCCGACAGTCAATATGTGGTCACTTTACCTCGCATTCATCATCCTCTCAAGCTGGGTGACTCATGAACTCGAGCTGTGCAGCAATACATATCAAACGAGTGCTCCCTCGGCAAGAAAGACAAGCTTGAACAGTTCAACAATGTCCTGCGTGAGTAAATCACCTTGTATCACACTGAGAAGGTGCCTCCTTTAGAAGTCAGCAATCTCCCTTCCTACTGTAGTGTCTAGCCTAATATAATCTACACTGAAACGAGCTAAATCACTACCAGCTATCAAGAAGAAGTCAATATATTTTTACCACATGGTGAATGAATCTAGAAAGTTCTGAATGATGCAATACATAATTTCATGCGTGTGCAGATGATGCAATGCAATGGTTAATTAGTTAGTTCACCACACTACTACCTAGTCTTCAAGGATGCTTCCACGACAACGAAAGTCAGAGCCATCTTCGATGCTTCAGCCAAGTTGAACAACAGTGTAGCCCTGAATGATATACTCGAGACTGTGCCCAACCTCTACCCATTGCTGACTGACGTGCTAATTCGTTTCTGCTCCCACCGAATAGGACTAACTGCTGACATTAGCAAAATCTTTCGGGAGATTTTGCTCCACAACACTGAGAAGATCTACACTGCTTCTTCATTCAGGAGCCAGATGGAAAGCAGCAAAACTATAGGATGAAGCGTCTCTCCCTACCTGACCACACAGGTCATCCAGCACCTTGCCAGAGCTCACTCTCTGACTCATCCTCAAGAGCTAGCCAAGCAATCCTCACTGACTTTTACGTGGACAACTTTCTCTCCGGAGAAGAGACTGTCAGGGAGGCAGACACGTTGAGGCAGCAGATTTGTGACTTACTCCTCTAAGCTGGAATGATGTTGAGGAAGTGGAGGACAAGCTCAAAAGAGTTGAGGAAGAGCATACCCGACCATCTCAGTGAGACACATGATCTTGAACTAACCACGCCTGATTCCATGCCAAAGGCTTTTGGCATTCACTGGAACATCGCTCAAGACACATTGCATATCTCCACCCCAGTCACAGTCACGACTGAGAAGGTGACAAAGAGGAGTGTGGAGTCTGATACTGCCAAAGTCTTTGACGTTTTGGGACTCTTTGCCCCTGTGATCATACTAGCATGGGTATATCTTCAATCACTGTGGAAGTTGCCACTGAAGTGGGATGACCCAGTGCCAGACTACATCCATAACCAATGAATCAGATGGACTCATTCCCTCTCCACCATCACTCAGTTCTCCATCCTACTGAGAATGATGTCTAATGACAGCCACATGGCCTTCCCCTCATTGCACAGTTTCTCAGATGCCTCCTCCACTGCCTATGGAGCAGTCTACTTGAGACAAGTTCACGGAGACAGAGACAGATTGCCCAGCCTGCCAGAGAGCTTATACCAGGCCTCTCAGCTATCAGATGGAAATGCTGCTGAGTTACTGGACAACACCAGCACCTCCTTTCTATCAACGGGAGTTGACTATGCAGGGCCCTTTTATATCAGGATAGGACACACCCACAAACCAGTGATTATAAACACTTACGCATGCCTCTTTGTATGTCTTACTACTTGAGATACTCACCTTGATCTGTGCACTGACCTCACCACCATGGAGTTCATGGCCACCTTTCACCAGTTCATTGCACGACGAGGTTCCCTAGCACATGTGTATAGCGACAACAGGACCAACTTTGCGGGCACCCGAGCCGAGATCAAGGAATTGCAGAAGTTCACCGAGTCTGACCTGACGAAGACTTCAATTTCACACCTCTGCACAAGTCATGATCGCCAGTGGCACTACATTCCTCCAAAGGCTCCACACTTTGGAGGCTTGTAGGAAGCTGGGATCCAATCAATGAAGATGCTCATGAGAAAGCTGGTTACCCCTCATCACCTCAGATTCGACGAGTTGTATATGGTTCTGGTCGAGATTGAAGCGACATTGAACTCACGACCGATAACTCCACTTCATGCAAGCGACTCCATCGAGAACACCGACTTGACCCCAGGTCACTTCATTATTGGTAGGCCTCTTAAGGCTCCACCATGCAAAGAAGCAAGTAACACCAAAATTTCCAGCAGGATCTCTGAAAGGTGGCTAGGGTGCTACCTCCAGTCAAGGTCTCAACACACCAATTGGCACAGGATGAGCTCCAACCTCAAGCCCGGTGACATTGTGTTTCTTAAAGATTAGACATTGCGATACAGACACTAGCCTCTAGCACGAAATACAAAGTTGCACACAGGAGACGACAGACAAGTCAGGGCAATGGATCTGATCTGTCACGGACGAGAGTACAGCAGGTCTGCACAACGAGTGATCCCCTTTCTTGCAGAAGAAGACAGTACCTGGTCATCTACCATGATGGAGCAGGCCCTCCAGCACAATTGTGCCCCCCCCCCCCCCCCCCCCCGGAGTTTGTTGAGGACTGCATCTGAACAGAAAACAAGACTGTGGACTCATAAACACCTCACACGTGCTGAACAGTATGGCTAATGATATTCCTATATCTTGTAAACCACTAACCCTGTGTCATAGTGTGTGGCATATATGTTGTGAATTGCATGTAGATTTGACTTTTTGCTCTAGTCTTTGCCAATTGACTTTTAGTCTTGAGGGCGGTGGTATTTTAGCAGCTCCCATTGCAAGCGCCTCGGTGCCAGTGATAGGGGTATATGCGAATTTATAGCCGCGGCTGGAGTGACCAGTTCTGGTCCTTCGACGAACATGCGACTCGCTTGAAAGGCCACATCCCGTGCTCGAGGAAGTTACGCCCCCTCGAACATATGGTTTATAACAGTGAGCGATTAAGAATGCTTCATAAAAATTCATATTATAATATTGAATGAATAACATAATTGGAAAATTTATCATAGTTGGATTCTGTCCCAACATGTGTCTATTCTGACAGATAATCAGTGAATGCATTGCTGAGCACGGGTGAGGAGATGATGTGTAAGGAGATGAAACATTACATATAGCTAGCTAAATGCCTGACTTGTAAGACATATATATTTGTTAAATAATAATTATTTGCTTAACTTTATTTTAAATGACTACAATAATGGTGGTGTAGAATACAATTTAGAGTATATAGAATATTAAGCAACTGTGTAGTTACATACACCAACAACAATGACAACAAAGAAAGCAAGCACAAATCAATACATGTTATGAATTTTCAGAAAGTTAATGTATAACATCAGTCCATAAAATAAGTTCATCAACAAATATGGTAGCTACAGAAAATTTTGATTGATCATCAAGAAGTTCGGAGTCGCAAGCAGACAGTCTGGTGGAAAGATTAATAAAATCATGACGTGTACTCACTTTAGGATCCCTACAAAATATTAGTAACACGCAATAATAAAAACTGTGAGGAAACCCAAAACCATCTAAATACATTGTGTTAGAAATATAAATTAGATTCCATGCTGAAGTAATGGAGCAATTTTTTTTGTATTAAATTATAGACTCAAAGCAGCAGAGCAAAAGTAAAAGTCAGTTGTTTAATTAAATTAATAATTATCCAGTAGTATTATTTACAACATAATTAAATGCAGCTGGTACCTTTTGCTTTTCCTTGCATGACAGTAATTAATCAATTGTTATCTCTTGAGGTTTAAAGTTAAGTGAGTTAGAAATACGAAGTGTATAAAAAAGAGTTAATGACAATAACAATCACTACAACAAATATTACTGAAAGATGTAAAAATATGGGAATGTTGATTGCAATACTTTACACTGCCTGAAAGGAGTTCATTGACTATCGTAACGAAATTGTAAATTACCTTTTGCAGTCTAGACCATTTTTTGTCAACTATAATAATCAGCACAATTTACAGATTTTGAAAAAGTTGTCAATGGACTATTTTCGAGCAGTGTAACTTAGGTTGTCTTAATATAAGTTTTATGACCAATTATCCCCAATTTTCAATTGTGTTACCCCTGTAACTGTCTCACTCGCTTCGCTCGTTCACCAATAATACCTACATATTGCTTATACTTGGGAGTTAATAAAATTTAATTCTTTGGTTTCTTCAGGAATTACAATGAGAAATATGAAGAATAAATTAACTTGAAGCACATACCAGCATGACATCATGATACTATAAATAGCACGAGGACAACGTGAAGGTGGAGTAAGTCGATATTTGGAAATAATAATTTTGTCCATAACCTAATAATGAATAATACATAAAATTACATCATGCTTGACAATAAAGTTCCAACCATATTTCAGCATGGCATACTATGTGAGAGATCTTGCCACAAACTCTGTGGACCCATTCTGTTGTGTTTGTTTTGATCTCGGCTTCACCCTTACCAAAACTTGGTTTGTGTCAATGGCATGTCATAATTCTTACATTTATGTTGAACATGCTAAACTCTATTTAAATGGCAGATGAGATCACTGGGGATGACAAACAACAACCAATATTCGTCAGTTCATGTGGACAAACTGCTTACAGGTGAGTCAAAGACGTTTGTCTCTTGCAGTCCAATTAACATCAATTTCACAGACATTTATACTCTCATGACCACTATCTACAACCTCAACTTTCGGAAATTGTCCAACACATTTGCTTCCTGGCAGAAACATGTAAATTTAGCAACATGTCATAGCTACATGAAATAATGAGGGTATGCCCCATCACCAACAAGAAGTGACAGCAAAATCTTCTAGCTAATGAAAATTCTACCAACGACAAAGCCTACCATCCTTCTCAGCCTAGAGGCATCTAAATAAGAAGTGAAGGGCATTAGCAGCAGAGGCAGCAGCAATGCTACACAAGTGCGTCAGCTCTACTACACTATGCATAGATACTCACAAGAACATAAGTTTGAATTTCAGTATTCCCATTTGGTAGTCCATTATGAGTTAGTAAATTAAAAACAATTTAGTTAAGCTAACAACTCATTAAAATATAATATTTACAAAGCGTTAAAATTCATCAAGTTTTAGATATTTAAGCGATATTAATCAATGTAGGTTAGCATAATTACCACACTTGAAGGCAAATAATCATTGAGGCTGTCATTAAGATGCTCACATTATATCAATGAATATGAAGAGTAAACTCTCTGGATATATCAATACAACAGCTAAGTATGCAACTAACAAACACCTGAAGAATATTACACAATGCACACAATTTTTTCATATTATCAAATATATTTAAACTAAGTCGCTTTTTGATATATTGTTTCAATTCATTAAAACATTTCAATCTTCAAAACTTTAAGTCCAAATTTATCAATACATATAAGTACTCTACTAAAAAAACAGACTGATGTCTTGCGAAAGTTTCTTTAAGTTTACATCTAACTTTGGAATACTAGGTCTAAATTTGATTTTCTTTAAACCCAGTGCATATAATTCATTAGATATAAAACTAAAGTAAAATTAGTTATGTATAGATTAAATTTTTAACAACAATAATGAAGTATAAGACGTAATTTAGATTATATTGAAATGTATTGTAAATACGAAATATAAGAGGCATGCTAAAACTATACATAATATCTATACTGTGCTTATAAAAATACATTATTATTATTATTGTAGTTTTATTATTCACCTGAGAATTATTTAAGTATTGATAAGGCTTTTCTCCTCCACTCCAAATCTCATACAATACAATTCCAAAACTCCATACATCACTAGCTGAGGAATATTCATCAAAAATCACAGCCTAGAATATGCCAATATAAGAAATATATTCATTAGATGTGTATTCTCTCTGTTTCACAGGCTTTCTTAAACTACAGAATTATGACAACCAGCCGGCAAACAGACACTCCAATTCTATATTTATACTAGGGGTACTGCTATACTACAGTCTACCTCTCAACAGACCACAGACCACCAAAATTCTCTTTTTTTTTCAAAAGATTCTTTTTATTTGTTGAGTTGGAGTAAAAATTCAACGAATAAAAATAATCTTTGAAAAAAAAGAGGATTTTGGTTGGTCTGTTGAGAGTGAGACTGTAACATAGCAGAACCCCTTAACAGTATACATACAGAATTGGAGTGTTTGTTTGCCAGCTGGTTGTTGTGGCAGAGCATTTATGCGTTAATCAAGTGGCCCTAGGTTCGATTACCAGTGGCGATTAAATATTTTTAATTCTGTATTGTTTAAAAAAGCCTGTGAAGGAGAGGGAATACATATGAGTAAAAGAAGGCCAACAAAGAAATTATGAAGAAATATATTAGTATTTTAATTGTATATTTTGTATAACAGTTCTCTGAAGGTTGCAGGAAAAAATTAGACAAGTTAATTTGAATACCCTTTCTCTTGGCATTCTATTTTTCCCTTCTTGAGACATCAGCAAGGCTCTAAAGTATACATTTTAGGCAAGATTCTTGAGATAAAATTAAGACCTAGGAATTTTTATCACAAATAATAATTATGTCTTGGCTAGCTCATCCTGAGTTGTAGGAGAGGACAGAACTAACTCTATTACTACACTAATTACACTATTCACATCCTTAATTGTATAGATTGAATTTCTTGTTCCCTCAACTCTTAATTCCTAATTGTATTGATCAAGTTTCCTTTCCCTTGCTCTCTATGTACCCTCATCATGCCCATGCTTAAAACTTATTGGTTTTGTCTTTTCTTTCAGTTTTTGATCTTGAGTTTTTTTATTGCATTTAGTTTGTTCTATCTCTCTGCTAGCTGACAGTCATCTGTCTGCTAGTCACTATTTTAATTAAACTTATTTATTGTAGTGGGATCCTTTGTTTGTAGCGGCTCTGGCGTATTGTTGGTTGAGTTGGGTTTCGCTTAGCTAGCATAGTCAGTAGGCTAATAGTCATCTATAGCTGGCCCCCGCTTTCTCTGTGTTCGTCAGTCCATTGCTATCTGTGGGCTATACAAATTATGTGCCTATACATTAGCCAAGCACACTTCCTTGTTCCAAAATTTTCATTGATTTTTATCACAAAAAGTGTAGTAATTATGAAAAGGAAAAAGCTCTATCAAACTATCTGTAGCATTCTTGAGGAGACAACTAATAACTAGAGGAAGAAAATTTACTGCTTGTTGGTTTGGCCTCACAAAACATACATTGCTTCCGAGATGTAATATTTAGGGCTCATTTTGTATAATACCTAAGATGCTAGGATAAAAAATGTTGTCAATTATTGTTAATTAATAGAATTCTACAACACTGTACAGTATATGTGGATCCAATCATCTAACTTAATGAGTATAGTTATAATGAATGTATAAGCTAAGCATAAATAAAACATAATGTAAATTATTTTACCATTTTACCTCGGGAGCTGTCCATCTGCCAAATTCTCGTTCAAAATGTTGGTTGGTTGCATTATGTGCCATTCCAAAGTTTGCTATCTGAAAAACAATCCATTTTATAGATTTTCTATTGATTTATACATCAAACTTTGATAATTTAAAATAAATCAGAGGCAGTTTTATACATAATTTAGGGTGGACTAAACCCCAAGTTTAAATCTAATCACAAGACTTTTACTTGTAGTTCTACCTGGGTTCTAATGAAGTTCCCGATGTAAGAAATTTCAAGACCTCCAGAATGATACACCAAGAAAAAAGTTCTTCAATGTATGTCTAAAAACAAGTTTACTACCACCATATAGATCTAAAATTCAGTAATTTTTGGACTAGAAAAAAAACTTAAAGACTTACCAGTCATTCTTCTTTTTTATCTTTTATCAATCCTTATTGTATGCATTGAAACCTTTCTTGTTGAAGTATTTTTTATTTTACTAACCGCTGGATACCAAGAAGCAACCCAAAACATATGTTCCACTTATCAGGTCATTTTTTATTGCTGAAGCTATATATAATTAATCTTTAGGAGTCAAAGCATAAAGTCTAATATTAGCTACATTTTTAATCCTATAACCAAAGCCCTCGGGAATCATTCAATGTGAGTCAAGTATTCGATACAATTGAATCCGGTGAGACATGGCAGTGGTGACAGGGAATCTTTGAATCCAGGATGTCTGTGAGGATAAACAACAGTAGCGAACAGCAACCATTCATGCTTAATGAACCATTGAATTGTATATTTACATATTTAGTGTTAATTAGTTGTTTACTGCAATCTGAACTTTAACTTACATTGATTTTTGTCAGTTGCTCAGTTTAGCAGAGGTTAGAATAGCTTTATTTCGATTTTTCATCTTATCTCCAATTATAATTTAACTCTGCACTTGTGATCAGGGCTAGCTAGGCTGGGGCAAGTGTGACGGTTGCTCTAGTAGCTAAGGTTCGGGCAGAAACCGCCATTGTAACATACACAACTTTTAACATTTTGTAGTCGTTAAGCAACCGTAAAATGTTTTCCTAGACAGCTACAGAATGTTTGAAATAGTAAAATTATTGTACTATATAGTTTGGTTCAAGGTTCAGGGTTCACTGATTTAAAAACATTGCGTAGCACATCGAGTAGGAAAAAAAAGTTAAATATTCTTGTGGTTAAATTGAAAACTCTCAACGTTGGGATAGTGGTCTTCTTTGATCATTTTCTTCTTTAAAAATTCTTAAATCACTTTATATACTCAAATAATAAAATGATAAATTCATCTGAACTACGAGAATAAGGGAAACTGGGAAATTTGTTAAAATTTTGACTTACTACTGTTGTACACTTACAATAGTTATTAATTGAATTAGATAGCTTGTTCTACTTATTAATAATACAACTCTATCTCTACAGGTAATATGATCTTAATAAATAAGTTTAATGTAGTACATATACATAAATATGAACTAAACCATAATTGTCACAATGATTATTCAAAAAATGCAAATTATAGTGTCTCGTATCAAGTGCTTACTTTACAAACTTTATCTTCTGACAAAAATATATTTTTGCTTGCCAGATTGCTATGAATAAAGAACATGCTTGATATGTAAGCCATGCCTGAGGCAATTTGGCGGCAGTAGCTGAGGAGTTCACCACAGTTCATACCGCAAGTTACTTGTCCATCCGGAGGTTTAATTGACTGCAAGTAATCTTTCAAATCTGATATACAAACTACTTCCAAAATTTTTGATGATGAAAATATTATCATAATAATGAATTTCTTTGAAATATTTAGTACTTACTAATTCTCCATCTTTAACCACTCCACATAGAGCAACCACATTGGGATGCTTCAATTGGTTCAAGATGATTGCTTCTTGAAGAAAAATAATTTTCTCTTTTTGACCCGATTTCTTTTTTAAAAATTTGACAGTTACATCTTTAAAGCAATCTTCTATTCTCCACTTTCCTTTATAAACATTGCCAAGCTGGTCAGAGCAAGTGACTTCCCCTACACTATAATACATAATTCTGGAAATGTATTAATTCGTTTGTTATTAAGGATACTTACAAGATGTCATCTCTATTTAGAAGTTTTGTCTCCATAGTCTCAAGCTGTTCACACAATTTTTCTACCCTAACGGCATCTTTCCCTTCAATAGCAGTGACTCGGGAGTCAGAAGGGAGATTTGAGTGATCCATTAAATTACTACCAGACTACAAAATATGTAAGTGCAATTAATGAATCGACAGAACATAAGTGGGATTAATGAGCTGATAAAGAAAGTGGGATTAATGAGTTGAGATTAAAAATTATATCCATAGTATAATTTATCTGAATAACAGTACACTCTAATCCAATAGTGATGCAGCTTATGTACACAATTCTGGGAACAAAGTTGAATAAAATCTTCAATCTCAAAATAACTAAGCTGAGCTAGTTGGCTAGTTGTCATTTTACACAAGAGCAGCAAGGATTATTTACCAACTTTTGCAAATGAAAAGTTCAGTAGTATAACGTATTTTTATTCATGGTTACTCCCTCTTTTTTCCTGTGCCATCCCAGTTTTTTCTTAATTCTCTTTTCAACCCATAAATTCCCTGTTCCTCCTTTGTTTACCTCTCCTGCTACTAGTTATCTCTAGTCCTTTTTGTATACCTTTCCTACATCTTCACTGAAGTAATTAACTAAGCCAAATTTTCTCAACTGCTTCTATTTTTTTGCCTCTTGCATCTCTGCCTTTTTATACCAATAATTTGTGGTGGATTATGGTAGCTATTGCAGGTGAACCCTGTATGTTAACTCAGTTCAGCAACCCATTGTTCAGTTTTTATAGAACAGGAAATATATAGGGAAAGACTTAGTGAAAAAAGAAACAGAAAGAATAGGATCGATGGGTTGATGAAGCTATCGAGCTATTAGAAAGACCTAAATATTGATTTATTTGGACTAGTATCGACGTGAATATGCCAATGTGTACATAAAAGCGACACTCACCTCTCCTGTAATTTTGATGGTAAACTTGAAGCACTCCTGTGAATTGCTGAGAATGAATTAGCTAGTTTATGAAAGAATTATAGTCTGTAGTAGTAACAGAATTGTTATATTTTTTGCCCTTATAACAATGCACCAATTTCATACTAACATGGCTTAATAATAAGAAGGTTAAGAATAAATCAAGAATTTATATTATTTTAGTTATTTTTTTAGCAAAAAATTTCAAGACTCTGACTTATATAAAATAGCATCAATGCTCTTAGAGTCTGTTGTATTGGAAGGGAGGGGGGAGGGCGAATGAGCTTGCACAATATTAAGTGTGCTATCATGAGATATCTCATGAGACACTAACTTAAAAATACTATTGTGAAGATCTAGAAAAGAGTACATATATATATATATACATATTATATGTTATATAGTACTTATTACATGAGATGGTGAAATATTTCATGAGCAGGCTAATTTATTTTCACCAGCCAAAGGCGAGTGAAAATAAAGCCTGAGAGTGAAATATCTAGCCATATCACTCTGACGAGTGTATAAGTGGTTTATTCCACACTAGATATCTTCACTGAAGTAGTTTTTTGGTAACTCATGGTGTAAAGTTGGCCAAAACTCGCTAGGGGCTACCCACAACCCCAGCTGATATTATAGTAGCTGCTCTAACCTGGCTGGGTAGGCTCCACTAGAGTAAAGGTAGCTGTAAAAATCCAGAAAACGTGTATGCCAGGCCAGGTTGCTATAACTACTCTGGTAGTGAACTTGCTGCAATACAGCCATGAGATAACACTTTGTGATATGAGAGATATCTCACGGTCACGTACCTAAAAATATCATAGTGAAGATATCTAGCGTGGAATAAATATATTTATTCTACACTAGATATCTTCACAATATTATCTTTAGGTACGTGACCCGTGAAATAACTCATGTTATCATGTAGTGTTATATCATGGCTGTATTGCCATGCTCATTACCCTAATGGTTATAGCAACCTGCCTGGCTTACTAGTTTTCTGACTTATTACAGCTAACTTTCTCTAGTGGAGCCTACCCAACCAGGTTAGAGAAGCTGCTAAATATAAGCTAGGGGTGTGGGGAGGCCATAGAGAGTTTTACCTGCCTACTTTACACTAAGAGTTATCAACAAACTACTTCAGTAAAGATATCTAGCATAGAATAAACCATCTATGCTAGATATCTTTACTGAAGTAGTTTGTTGCTGCTAGATATTTCACTCTCAGGCTTTATTTTCACTCACCTCTGACTCTGTGAAAATAACGTAGCCTGCTCATAAAATATTTTGCCATATCACACTCTGACTCATATAATAAGTACTATACATACTATATAATTATATATATATTATTATTATATATATATTAATATACATTATATATATATAGTATATGTAGGTATAATTGTGTGTTTATGTGTGAGTTTGTTATAAATCTGATAGTGGATTAATATCTTAAGGTAAACACATATTAAAAGTATTGATCTAATAGAAAACCACAACCTCATGCCCTTACTTCTTTAGATTTAGAGATAGGATATGCTAGCATAGTACCAAAATTAGGTAGGGGAACTTTGGCATAGTATTCCACCAATGCTGGAATAGTGTAGAATATGAGCTGTTTTGTATATAATGGAAATTTTATCATTACGACAAATTCTTGTTTACAATTTAATATACCTTAGGTGCAAATTCATTGTGCTTGTGTTACTTTAGTTTTCATCCAAGAATCAATTTAAGCCATTATTTGTTAGCAATTGTCAACTTGTTGCTTATAAAACAATAAAGTTTATTCTGAGTTAGAAGCCTTAGCACCTTTAAGTAGCTAAACTTGGTAGTCCCTGTGTTCAATTGGTCTAGCAATATTAAAAAATGTCGTATGTATAGCTATTTCTAGGTAATTTAACTTCAAAATATTTATATTAAAAATATATTTATCTGAATATGATCTTATGTGCACTTTAGACAGATATTTTAAATTCTAGCTAAGTATTTATCATTCAAAACATATTGGCAGCCTAAACCTGCAGTGGCTTGTTATTAGGGTTGTTCATAATATTAGTAAGCGAGAAACTATCAGGAGTAACACAATTTGAAGATTGGGGGATACATGTTTGTTATTGAGCGAGTGAAGTGAGCGATTAGGGGTGGATCATTGAACATCGGGTATATGTCATGTATGTATGGATTGTATGTATGTCCGTAAACACATGTACAGGTTATTTTGTTTTCTCCTAAAAGATGGCTTTTTAGGCTAAGTCCCACTTTCCTCTGACACTGCAGCATTCAGAAAATCTAACTTTGCGAAACACTTTTGTAAGTCACAATAAGTTACTGCAACTGGTTACTATGGCATTGAAAACCCTTTACCAGACGCAATTTCAAAACTTCACCGTTTCTTGGCGGATGCTGTACTAAGTGCCGCTTATTGGTTGTCAAGAGCCACTGGTAGTCAGAATATGGAAGCTAGCACTACTTGCGAGAAGCTGAGGTATGTAAGCATTTCCATATTTGTTAGCTAAACTATAACTCTGGCACTATTTTTGTAGCTGAGAGGTTGTTGTATAGAGTTACTGGTAACTAAGATAGTCTGAATAGTTATAATTTGATGCTATAGAATCTACTACTATTCAGAAAATTGAAGTAAGTCAGTAGCCAATTGTGCATTTATTTATGTTAATGGTGAACTGCTGTATAATATAATCCTCTTTTGTCCATGAAGTTAGCTTCTAAGGTACACTACACCATTTAATAATATGGTAGTTTTATGTAACCTATCAAGGCAGGCTACTTGCCATTTGTGCACAACACACCGTATGTTTTATGTAACCTAACTAGGCAGGCTTGCTCGATACATGTGCTCAAGCACACCACTAGTTTATATATATGTGTGGATGTATGTATGTATGTCATTTTGTACTTTTGACCCTTGTGTTTATTGCTGGCTTCACGGTCTACCCCTTCCCATTGCTCCATTAAATAAAATCTTTTCGTTTAGCAATCCCTTATCATTCAAAGAAATAAATTGTCTACCCATTCGTCTTAGTTTGCTTGTGAATGCCACAAGACACACTTAGGCTATAAAAAACTAACTTTTAGATTCAGCACTGTCCAGTAAATCTTTAGAACTTTTTTTTTTCAAGTCGCAAAATGTTATGGCAAATGGTTACTATGGTATTGGGGCACTTTACCAGACATAATAAAAAAACGGCTTTTTTTTTAGCAGCCTTGAGTGCTGGTTGTCAAATCTACTGGTAATTCAGATAGTCAGAATGACATATATAAGGGACTACAGAAAATACCAGTACTCAGAAATTGAGGTAACAATCCTGTATTTGTTAGCTAAAGTATATAATGGTCACATTGACTACATACTTATACTTTTATGGACTGATAGATTCTTTTGGAGTGTTTTGTTTGTACACAGGCTTGCTCATTCATTGTGCTCAAGCACATCATTAGTACATTTGAATGAGGCACTTACAAGTATACTTGTCTGATTGTTAAAACTAAGACTGTAATATTGTCATTTTAGACCTGTCTCATTTAGAGCTCAAAGGTGTCAAAGAAATCCAAGGGAAGGAAATTTTAAAAACAGGATCTTATGGATTTGTTTTTGATGTGAAGCATAATGGAAAAGTACACTGTAGAAGAAAGAATGAAGGTCGTTGCAAAGTTCAGACAAGAATGTATATTGCTGAGTCAGTTACGTCATCCTAATATAGTCAAGTTTATCGGAGTGTACTATGGAGATGCCAAGAAGATTGATCTTATTCTAGTGATGGAGAAACTAAAGTGTAACTTAGTTGAATTTCTTGCTGAAAATCCTAAGGCTGATTTACAAATGAAACTGTCAATTCTGAAAGATGTTGCTGGTGGTCTTGTCTATCTCCATGAACACGATCCTCCAGTTATACACAGAGATCTTACTGCTGTGAATGTTCTATTAGCTGATAATAATCAAGCTAAAATCGCAGATGTGGGTGTGTCTAAACTGATGGATGCTCAAGCCATGATGGCGTCACGTCACACAAGAGAACCGGGTCATGTATACTGCATGCCGCCAGAGACACGCTTTGAAAAGGCTGTCTGCACTCCAAAACTTGACATCTTTTCATTCGGACATCTGACTCTTCACTTTATTATCGGAGAGTTACCCAAAGTTTTTGAAATTCCACATACAGAGAGAAAGAAAGGAATTGTAGAACAACAAAAACGAAATAAATCACTTGAAGTGATGGGTCAAAATCACTGTTTGTATGACTTGACGATAAAATGCTTGATGGATGACCCTAGTAGGGGACCAAGTGCTCATAACTTAGTGGTATACATAGAAAGTCAAACTCAAGTGAAAACAAAGCAAGGTAAATTTATTTGTCGAACCAACAAAGAAATTTATTGTGTTAATACTTTTATGTAGGTTAGAATTTTTTAAATATTAAAAAGACATCTAGATGAGCTGTTTTGAAATTTTATCATTACGACAAATTCTTGTTTACAATTTAATATACCTTAGGTGCAAATTCATTGTGCTTGTGTTGCTTCAGTTCTGCCAAGAATCAATTTAAAGCCATTTGTTTGCAATTATCAGCTTGTTGCTTATTTAAACTAAATTCATTTCAAGTTTGATTTTCAATTAGATACCAATGTATAGTGTCTCGCTCGCTCGCCAATAAAGCGCGTATAGTAAAGTTGGTAAAGGGATATCACTACCTTAATGGGAAAAGTTTTAAGTTATACACACTCTATAGTTGACAAGAAAAAAAAAGAGACCAAAATAAAACTCTCCATGTTGGATTCAAACTCCCCATCTGCACACTCAAATTAAATTGTCCCATACAACTAACAGCTTTGTGAATCCTAGAGAGCTTATGTTTTTTCTTTTTTTTTCCCGCTAGGATTTGCCCTGTCCATTGTCCACTCTATGTGTCTGTATCCATGAAAAAAACTTATTCACTGAACTCAGTTGGTAGAGAGTTCACCAATTTACAATAGTTAGTACATTAGGCACCAAAGTGTGGATGGTTACTTGCATGCCAACAATAATACATTATGGCTATCATCCTCACAAAATAATTATTATTATTCACTACAATAGTGCAACAAAAATCAGAAACCAGTTACGAGTTCCATCAACTTGACAAGTCTCCTATTGGTCATGTTTCAAGTCCAAGCCCTCCTAAAACTGCTGATTCGACTCCTTCAGTTCCTATTCCTTCCTATTCGGCATCTCTAGCACTTGGATCTTTGGAAAAATGCAGCTGGTACTGGGAAGGCCTCAGCATGTAAGTTGATTATTGTATGTTGTGTGTCTGTTTCTCTGTTTTTGCTAAGATGTGTTTAAGCATGAATATATGCATGCGTATAACAGCAGTTTAGTGCAATGGTTACTACATTATTACAAGAACTGAACTATAACAATGTATGTTCCTTTCATGATTATTTTTATCTTTTATTTAGTGAACATTCGTTGTCAATTTGCATTTTACATTTAAGTTCTTTTATCTTAGTGTGTTTTTCCCATGTATAATTTTTTATAGTTTACCCTATCTCATTTCTAATTGCAGTCAGCTTTCTTGGTTATATATATGCCACACACTATGACACAGGGCTAGTGGTTTACAAGATATATGAATATCATTAGCTAAACTGTTCAGCACGTGTGAGGTGTTTATGAGTCCACAGTCATGTTTTCTGTTCAGATGCAGTCTTGAACACCATACTTTATCATTACCTATATTGACCTATTCAAGACTGACTAGTTTTTGGTTGGCTGTCCATAATTATGATATTTTGTCACATTCATCTTACAGGTAGCAAAACACAACTGACCAATTATTATTAATATTTGCTCACGCTTCAACCACACAGTTTTGATTTTCATCACGGCAATAAACCATGCATAGTAATGTTATACTCCTTAAATAGCATGCATTAATTCAACTATCATAGTATGACGTTAGGTGTTATACATTCATTGGAAGTTTTGCTTAGAAATTTTAGTAGTCATGTAGTTAGTCCTTGAGACTCCCAAACGTAGACTCAGCAAGCAAACTGAAAACAAAGTGGCAGTATAATTAACCAGAAATATCATATAATTATCCCAGCATTGTTCATAATAGTAAAAAAACTATTTACAAAATGAGGGGAAAAAAACGTAAACCCCCTTCTATCTGTTATAGACTCGTTAGATATGTATTTCAGATTAATATTGTAAGTTAATTTTTTGTGACCTTGTTTTCAAAAAGTTGTAGTCAATAATTATTATATGAACATATATGATGCCCTGTAAAGAATACTTGTAATTAAAAAGTAAATTAGAATAAAATTGTTTTGAACCTTGTATTTCTAGTTTATTGCATGTGCACAACACTTGTTACATCACTTTATTCAGTTATAATTCTCCTAACCTAGTAAAATTAAATATATATTATTAGAAATTGAGTAGGGAGTTGTAAAGAGTGTGACTACATAAACAACATAAAATTAATGCTATTCAAACTAAATTAACTTTGATTTTTACACTATATATAAATGTGAATAATTTTTTAAATTGAGGTAAAGAGTTTACCAAATTCTCCAGGGACATAACAAAGAGTATATAATTAAGAAGGATATGTCTAGCAAGCTACACTTTTCGCCTATATTTACAACCAATTTAACCACCAGGGAAGTATCATATCTATAATCACTATCTTTTAAGATAGTTATATAACTCTAATGAGACTGAAAAAATTACTAGAAAGTTTTAACATTGTAAGCATTGACACAAATTTTACAAATATACTAAACATCATATTGACACATTTATAGTTGTAATTACCTATATCCTGAGTAAACATGTTTACTGTTTGGGCTTAAAGAAACAGTTTATTTGACTACGATAACATAAGGATTTAATAAGATTTTTCTCTCACTAATTGTCTGTATGACCAGTATTTTAATGATAGTAACTTAAGTTCTTCACTTCTGCCTATAATTATTACAAAAATAGGCTCCTTTTCTAAATAAAATAGAACACAGTGTAAAATATTGCATTATAATCATTATTAAACTCAGATAACTTGAGTCACCAGTAACATTTGTTATAATAGTTGAGAATATGAGGAGCATAAATGCATGTTTTTTGGCATACATTTTGCTACAATGAGTGCGGTTTAAAAAATATAACAATTACGTAAGCAAGCAGTAGCAATTTACCAACAATTTTCATCATTAGTAGCTGCACCTATGGTTATATAGTAATACATAGAATAAAATGGCTTCATGAATCTGGTGATTTATTTACTTCTCAAAGTCAGCTCAGTTTTAGTAAGTATACAATTCATTCTTTACCATATGCCCCAATATTTTTAGAATGTTGCTTTAGACATCTGTGATCATTGGCTAAAAATGATTGCCATTTACAAGTCTCATTATGGAAAAGAATCAATAGGAATAGTTAAGTAAAATGCCTGTTGATTTTTTGGTCGAACTGACTATTTTTAAACAAGAACAGTAAACATGTTTACCCAGAATATAGCTGATTCATGTTATTCACATGTGAATGTTGTGTTTAGTTGTTTGATTGTTGTGTTTAACTGTTTTTGTAAAACCTATGTTGCTAGGATGCTCCCTTAATTGAAGTTTATGCAAACTTTAAAATTATTTTTTCAGTCTCATTTGCGTCACTCTACAAAACTCACTCTTGTCTTCCCATCAAAATATTTTGTATTGTACTTTTTGTATATAACTCTCTATGGTAGTGTATGTGAGCGTTCTAATAACCAATTCTGTGGTGGCAGTTTAGCCTCAATAAAACGTGAATAAAATGCAGTTTAGTATACAACACTGAAATATACATTTGGTGAGAAATTGTTCGATTGTTAGTGAAAATTTAATAAATAATGAATTTTATAATGTTTGCACCTAACACCGTAATGTTAACAATTGGTGCACATAAATATTAGCAATATTTACTCTATGAGAAATTGATCACATTATAATAACAAGTAAATTTGTTCAATTACTAGCATTTTGTGAACACTTGGCTGAATTTGGTGAGAATTTTCTCCCTTATAATCACAAAATAATAATGTTGGGTGTTTCATTTCTTATCAAGTCTAAGGCAGTATAGCAAGAATTAGCTAGCTTCCTGTGTCACTAATGGATGTGCTTCAATTAAGAGTGTCCGAACTGAAAACAATAATGGAATGTAACTTAATTGTTGCAAAAAGGGCAGCCTATTTAAAGCAGTACTCATACTAACCACTATAATGTACAAAAATGGCCTATTGTGATAGTAACTTGTCTCAATTTGAGCTTAAGGGTGTCGAAGAAATTCAAAGGAAGGGCGAGGTTAAGACAGGCTCATATGGATTTGTGTTTGAGGTGAAGTATAAAGAAGAGGTGTTCATAGCCAAAAAGCCCCACACTATCTTCCTCACTGAGTCCACACCAGAAGAGAGAAACAGAGTAGCTGCAAAGTTTAGAGAAGAATGTATCTTGCTGAGTCAGTTACATCATCCTAATATAGTCAAGTTTATTGGAGTGTACTATGGAGATACCAAGAAGACAGACCTCATTCTAGTGATGGAGAAGCTAAAATATGATTTAGTACAATTTCTGATCGACAATCCTAAAGCTGATTTACAAATCAAACTGTCAATTCTAAAAGACGTTGCTGGTGGTCTTGTCTACCTCCATGATCACAGTCCTCCAGTTGTGCACAGAGATCTTACTGCTATGAATGTCCTGTTAACTGATAATAACCAGGCTAAGATCACCGATGTGGGTGTGGCTAAACTAATGGATTTTCAAGCCATGATGGCATCACATCACACGCAAGTACCAGGTCAGATGTACTACATGCCACCTGAGGCATTCTTTGAAAAGGCTCTTTGCTCTCCAAAACTAGACATCTTCTCTTTTGGACATCTCACTCTTCACTTAATAATTGGAGACTTCCCAAAAGTTTTTGAAATTGAACACAGTCAGAGAAAGGAAGGATTTGTAGAACAACAAAAACGGAGGAAGTCACTCGAAGGAATGGGAAATGATCACTGTATGTATGACTTGACCATGAAGTGTTTGATGGATGACCCTAGTAGAAGACCTATTGCTCATGACTTAGAAAAATACTTAGAAGGTCAAACTCAAAAGAAAAAAATTCAAGGTAAATTTATATCCTATAATAATTGGACAATGCAATACATATAGCTACATGTCGGTATTCTTTATAGGTACTTGAATAAGTTAATGTCGTTTTTTTTCAGTCAGTCTATTGCCAGTCATGTTAAAATTGATCAAATATCAAATATGTGGGAACTAATCACATGCCCTATTATGTGTTAGGGCTAATTACATGTCAAATAGCAAATTTTCTCAGTTCTAACAGCAAATATTATGTTTAATAAAAATTAAGTAAAACTTGACCCGATGTGTTGGTAAGAGTTGTAGACAGAACCACTTAGAATCGCTAGTTAAATATCAAGGAAGCTCTACACATATAAAGACATCAATTTCACAAAGACATAGGTTTAGCATTTACTGGATGCTGGTTGTCTGTGCTGTGTGCAAGTCACCCTTCAGGATATATTAATGCCCACCATTCTCTTGCTGTTTATATTGTGTTTACTATATATCATCACAGAGAATACGATCTCATTAACCCTGAAGAGAATTTCGGCAAGAAGTAGAAACATCTGGTTAAGTTTAAATTAAATATAGTTAGCTACTAGAACTGAGAATATTTGCTATTACTATAATTATTTGAGCTGAGAATGATTGAATCACATGTCATATATTTGACAGCATATCAAATAGAATATGAAAGCAAATTACGATAGTTAATCACATTTAGAAAGTGTAGGAGATAATAATGATTCATTTGCTCGATGTTCAAAAGTTAATACAGAGGTAATCAATTGTTGTATGTGTGTGAGTTAATTGCATGTAAACTCTGTGGGATATAATAGCCTGTCACTTTATATATGAGCTAATGGCCCATTAGAGTAAGTAAATCACAACTGTCATCAGCTCCTGCTCAGATAACTGAATGCACTGGTGACCTTCCAATTGTCCAAAGTGTAATTGTATCACAAAATTAATTGTGCAGTATTCACCTTTCAAAAAACAAAGACAATCATTCCACTTTGCAACTGAAGTGGTTCATATGTTATGAGCACATTGATTTCACACTCAATAATAGACCTTTTGTATGACAATCACACCAAATTACCACCTTTTAAGAAAATTGTTCAGTTAATAAAGATAACATTAGTAAACTTCTAACCATTCATACTTAACAAGAATAGTTTGAACTAAACTTTCTAAAGCAAAGTTTTAGTTGTACATTTGATGTTGGTGTAAATATATTGTCTTTACATATATTTCTTGCATTGGTGAGTACCTCAACCGCCACATGACAATTGCAATAATTTGAACATTTTCATATCAGCAATTGGGTTTTGACAGTTGTCATACATGTATAACATTCTTTGTGTATGTAAGCATATGTCTTTCACATTTGTTGTGGCATT
>WLWD01000634.1_pt1 | contig 60466 bp, 39 predicted proteins | sample 6712731 | NCBI WGS metagenome assembly WLWD01 (sample SAMN12718690, study PRJNA576275) | sponge metagenome | isolation source: marine sponge | host: Mycale hentscheli | place: New Zealand: South Island, Marlborough, Capsize Point | collected 2014-11-01 | reverse complement strand
GAAAGGGGTAAAAAGATCATAAGCATACCTAAGTTTAGGCAATCTCTAAGTCGTGATAAAACAGTGTTGTATTGCACATCCTTCTGGTAAAGTATAGACATGGCAGGATACACTCCTTCTAGCCTCGGTACATTGAATAATTGTTGGAAGTGCTTGACCATAGCCAACAGAAGCTGATGGGAGCTACTCTGAAAATGAATTATTTAAAAGTGCTTCAGAAAATGACCTATCACCAAACCTCGCAAATTACCAGCTCAATACACACTTTACACAGCCTCAAGTTAAAGCCATTCCGCTTTCCATGTACTCATATTTCTTAATAATAGTAATTTTTCTCTGTTCTAACAGCCAATTATAATGTTTAATCAAAACTTAGCCCGACATTTAGACTTTTTGCCAAAGTCCTCTTCAGGGGATAGTATTCTATCTTTAGTATACATAGATACAGGGCCAATTACTACTACTACTACTACTACTGCTACTACTACTACTACTATCAAAATGACAACCATGGAAAGAAATTCATTCTTCCCAGGTCTGTGTACTTACATTCAGATTAGACTTCTTGAGAAGCCATCTTCTAAGAAGAACGGCCATTTCTTGACAAGTATAGGTCACCGGACTCTGTACTCTCCCCACACCTGTACACACACACACACACACCAGCACACAAACATTCAGGGGTAGTTCCAGCACTAACGACATGGAGGTGCTCAAATATATATTTAGGTCAAAATTTATGAAGTTTATTAAAACATATAATTATTGATTTGGGCCTTTATTTATGAATAAAGAGAATAGCATGCAATTGTCTTAATAAAATGGTACATCATCATTTTTAACAAACTTGATTCGGAGAGGAGGGCGCAGTTACCCCCTCCCCTCCCCCTGCACACTTATAGCAACTCTAATACCTATTTTTTTTAACCTAATATTTACCCATTTTTGCGTGGTTGCCATGGTTTCCACTCCGATGCATGGGTTTCAGTTCTGTATGCTCGCACACTTCTTCAATAATTTCCTGTAACTCCTAAAGCAAACCAACACGCACAAATCATCAAAGATCATTACCACCACTATAGTCCAGATTATGAGTAGCAGGATAGACTATACAGGCCAGCTGCCCTTATGGTTGCCAATCAACAAGAACTGTTGCATATGCATCCCTGACACCATACTTTACTTCCCAAAAACATGTGTCCACTTAATATGCACCAAGTAAATATTGACCTATAAGAACTAAATTTGTCGAAGCCTCTCATGTGTTCCTTCGATAGCTCAGTTGGTAGAGCGGTTGACTGTAGAGGTAACACATGTCTTATGGATATCAACATGTCGCTGGTTCGAATCCGGCTCGAAGGATTTTTTTTTTTTTTTTTTCCACCACTTGCACACAAACAAATTCATGTAACACATGTCTTATGGATATCAACATGTCGCTGGTTCGAATCCGGCTCGAAGGATTTTTTTTTTCCCTCCACCACTTGCACACAAACAAATTCATGTGACCATACCCACACATGCACACTCAAACATATGCACACACACACACACACAAACAAACACACAACTCATGTACACACATACAAACTTTATACATACAAACTCATGAGAAACTCACACATGCACAAAAACTCCAACATAATCTACTGATGTGTTTTTTTTTTTTGCTTCTTTTGGTGTTTTGTATTGTCTTGCTGACTTATAAGTAGAGTCATGCGGTATGACACCGTAAAACAAACAAATAAAAAACCCAAACAAACAAACAAACAACAACAAGCTGAGACACATATGATGTAAACATACAAACACACAAACAAACAAATGGATCAGACATTCCCACCTGTACTCCATTCATATAGAAGATCCATGTTTTGAGCGTTTCCGTGACTTGTTGCCAAGTAACCTCGCACCACAGGCTATGATGGGGTGCGGCTGGTCTCACCTTTGACTCCTCCCACCTACGTGGGGACAGTTCCGGCACAGAGTGGTGGTACACAAGGTGTAGCACTGATGAGAGGTGCTAACACACACACACACACACACACACCAGATAACAAACAACATGAAGCTAGAAAATGCTCTATCAGCAACTACTGTTTTATCATCCTTATTCAGTGGTCAATAAATCGTGTATATATTTATACATGTGTGGGTTACACCACGACATGGAGGTAGGTATGGGATGTACATAACCTAGGGCCAAAGGCCCGAAGATAGGGTAAATCACGTACCGACAGAACGGAGTGGTGCATAAATGCAAAAAACCTAATTTTGATTGAATGATTTACTTATTAACCTTCTAGGAGGTGGGTATCAAATATATTCACCGCGAATTGAGCAATCTGATTGGATAGTCTGAATGTACGTACCATGGTATGTACAGATATCATATCCGCTCAATCTGACACCGTAGCCACTACTCTTTTCAGTTCATAGCAGAGGGAAGCTGCTATTTAAGAAAGTCGTATAGACTGGTAAATATGGAATACTACAAGTCTATACAGAGTGGGTAAGGACAGCATGTAGCTACTGTTCGCAGCTGGAGTGATGGTCAATGAATATCGTTAAGGTGCTCAGTCTGGAACCAGTGGTTCCAGGCATGTGCGCGAGTTTCCAGTGAACTAGCTAATGATATAGAGTGGGTATGTGTACAGCTGGAAAATGTGCATGTATACATTGAAACAAACAAACAAACTGCACAAACCACAAGACAATAGAGCCTTGAATATCAGTCTTTAACAAAGACACAAAACAGATAAAGACATCACAGTTCAACATGTTTGAGGGTTTTCTGAACTTTCATTGTTGCTATTTGTCACAACTCAAGGTTTCAAGTCTGTAAACTTGTCTTTTACCCATTGAGTGGGCAGTTACATTCAACAGAGAAGTGTACTGGGTGGAGCTTATGTGGTAGTCTATAGTATATATAAATATATATATATATATGTATTACATATACACGACAGGGAAGAAATAATCACTTTAAATGTCTGTGTCGCATGCTAACACATCAGTGCTGCTAAACAAGCACTTCTACCAACTAAATTGGTAAAGTATGTCAAGTTGATATCCTACCTTTTCTAGTCCGTAGTGATTTTCAAGTGTCCTCATGACCTCCTTCAACTTCACCACCACTTGACCCCCGTCCTTTACCGACAGTAGCTCCTGAACCTCCTAGACATACAAACAACAACAACAACAACAACAAAAAAAAAAGAAAAAAGAAAAAAAAAGAGACATTAATTTTTTTTAAGTAAAAGAATGGATTCTATAGTATACTTGCCCAACTCTCTGACAAGCAGCTTACCTTGATCCAGTCATTCTCTGGTGAGTCTGAGGGATATCTGGACGCCTTGTAGCTGGACAAGAGAACTCTGCGTGTAAGTATGTATGTGTGTGAAATGTTAACTAGATATTCTTTTCAATCAGTTATGTTTTGCTGACACACTGATCCATCTTAATGTGCAACACACACACACACACACACACACAAACTCACTCCTTCTGCTGCAGTTCCTTACTGAGTTCCTCTATTTTTCTTTTATTTTTTTCCCACTCTGATAGTCGAGACCTACACATATTCAGTGTCATGCACACACACACACACACAAACACACATGCATGTATGCCAGCATTCTAGATCTGGCATAGCAGTATCTTACTCTTTCTCTTCCAGTTGCTTGAGTAAGTCCTTTACTTTCCTCTGAGAGGCATGGAAGTCCTGGAGATCTGGCCTACAGAAACAACAATCAGGTCTTGGGTGAGCAGTAGACTGAGAGCCTTTAGTTGAGGGCCATTGTGACCCATTTTTTGAGGAAAACCTGCTAAGTAACTCTTAAAGAACTTCAGCCACACACAGTATAGGTCATGGACACTGGGTTCACAGCTGAGAAAAACATTGCGAATATAAACGAAGCACAAAAGGTGAGAATCCTCAGCACTACTACTATACACTAGCTAGCTACTAAAAAAATCATCTCAGACCAAAAAGAATAATATATTGGCTATTCTAGCCATCAGTCAATATAGCTGGAGCAATGAAAACGGTACATATAAACGCAGTCTTCATAAGAGAAGAAGCTAAACAGGCTAGAGACACTCACTGGTAATTTTCAACATGAAACTCCACTTCCAGCACTCGGTTAACTTCCCAGCATAAAGCAAAACTACCCCGGGCCAGCCAGGGACATTGCTAAAAAAGCTGACTGCTTTGTGTTTTCTAAAAAATCAGCTCAAAATTAAAAAAAGTAGCACAATAAAAGGTCTTAAATCAACGTTCTGAGTAAATTAATACCTATATCAACAGATAATTGTCAGTGATCTCCAAAATCAGAGCATGACAGACAGTATGACTAATATAACCCTCTTGGGCATGCACGCTGAGTGTTAAATAGCCAATTAAATGATACTTCATTTAATTCACTTTACCAAATTATCAAAGTGACTCACCTCGCTGAGAGCTCTTCCTGCAGATGCTTGTTCTCTAGCTCCAACCGTGCCACCACAGAAGAATGGTCGAGTCGCAGGCGACTTCCTGACAGTGATGGCGGAGGAATCAAAGGAGTCGATTGGTCGCGTCGATATTTAATCCAACCTTGGTTGGGCGTGGTCAGCCTCTCCTCCTGACCTCTGACCCCATCACCCTCCTCCAGAGACGAAATCTTCCGCTGAAGGGAATTAATTTTGTCTTCTTTGTGACGGCACTCTCGAATGAGGTTTGAGAGGGTGTGTCTAGCTACAGTGCTGGCGGTCAGACTCATAACAAGGTGATCTGCAAATGATAGGATGAAGGACATTGATTGGTTCAAACCCTCCCAGTAATCTTTTAAAAAGTAAAACAACTCCACTTTATTAATGTTGTTCTCTCCATTCCGTCTATCAGGGGTGCTGTCTAGAAAACTTTGTTGGGGGGGGGGGGGGGGGGGAGTGTAGGCGGGTCCTCCCACTTCTTCATATACATACTAATTTACAAGGAGAAAAATGAATATTTTTGTATCATTGAGAGCAGTGAACATGAAATCATTTTGAATAAATGCTGTAATTTTGGGTTCACATATTGCATATAACATGCAAATGTTACAGGGGAAGCTAAACAGTCTCCTTGTCCCCCTAGATAGAACCCCGCCCACCCTCCAATACATCCTCATTCACTCAGTCCCTAAGGTGGATCCTCGCGAATTAGTTTTGACTTTTTGTCAGGATGTTGCACCTTACCAGATGATAGAGAGGCGTGGTCTGCCGTGAAGGCGATGGGTTTATAACTGATAGATTGGAGTTCTTCGTTCACCACATTCCAGAGTTCTAGCTCACATGCCTGGAAACAAACACACAAAGCTTTAGCAACACACAAACACATGTACTTAGCTTACACGCCTGCAAACACACACACACACACACACACACACACACACGTTGAGTTGGTGCCAACTGGTATCTGTTACCAGCATCCATTGCTATAGAGGAATGTACGGAGCTCTTGAAATACACTACAAGTATAAGTAGCTATTACTCAATCATTACAGCCATGGGTGCCCTTAGGATACAAAAAGGTCCAACTTTCCCCTCTGACACAGTTGTGGTAGTGCATTACGTATGGCAGCCACATAAAAAATAAAATAAAAATAAATAAAATAAAAAAAGTTGCAACGATCCAATTGTTTTTCTTTAATTACAGGAAGTATTGCACCACCGAAATTGGGCACTATCTATAATATATATACATTATACTTATTACACGGGAGAGATATTCCATGAGCACACATAAGTATATTCACGAGCCGAAAGCTAGTGAAAATACAAGCGCGAGAGTGAACTGTCTTTTCCATATTGAACGCCGAGTGTAATACAATTTAATTATATGTTGGATACTTTTTCCTAAACAGTAAGCACTCAGATATAACTCCACCATACTTCAAAAAATGCAGTTGTCCAGAACTACGTGTATTGTATGCAGTGTTCAATGAGCCACCTTCAACATGGGAACATATTGCACATGATACAGAAATACTCAAGGAAAACATCCAACATACACTAAATATACATACAATAAATACGAAGTAGATCAGAAGGCCCTATATACGATTGTAAAATTTCAGGTAAGTGTTCTGAACCAATGTGAAGACAATATTGTGGGTTTAATTCAATGATTATGATCGGTGTTGGCTTGGTTTTGAAGGTGTGGCTTGGTTCTGAGGGCCCTCGGAGTATTTACTTTCACTTTCTACTTGATAATGTTTTAAACTATACTCACCACATGCTTGTTCTGCCCTGGAATGCCTTCCTGTAATCTTCTGGAGACATACTCAGTGCTTGTGCTTGCTGTAGCATGAAGATGAATCTACATACAACATAACCACACCCACTTCTTTAACATTTTACAATGTCAACACTTAGTTTGCAGCTAATGAAACTACGCACCTCTTGCCACCTGTACATTACACAGTGCAGGGGAAAAAAATCGCACGTTTAACAAATTTTTTATAAGAGATTCTTGACTACTTGCCTTGTATTGCCGCAATAGTCTTTCTATTCTCTCAGTTGCAGGAGAACTGGGTGCCGAGGAAACGGCAGGAAGGTTAGAGCTCCTCGGGGATTCTAGAACTGAAGACCTCCAGTCACTCCTAGATCGAGTAGTAGCTAATTTGTCATCCATCTTTTCTTATAAACGGAAAACCGTATTCCGCACAGTTCGCGCCAAAAAAAAATCTATCTTCCTCTCCGACCTCTAGCAGATCAACCAACTTAAACTCCAAGGAAATTATTATTATTTTTTATATGCTATTTGATTAGTTCAAAAACAAAAATATAAACTATTTAGGAACACAGAGCTGTATATAGTTGTGGTGCCTAGCTACCAAGTCCTGCACTATCAGGCTCTCCAGTTCCACATGCTTGGCCACGTCTTCTTTGGACAGTCTCAGCTCCATTGCCTCCCACTTCTGGTCCTCTTCATCACATACAGAGTGACACCCTCCGACTACAACACACTTCATGATGTCTGCGTTCGCACTATTGGGGGTGTGGCTTGCCCTAGAAATGACAGTTGCCATGGTGCGATGAGTGCCTAGGAGATTGGCCACCACTGCCTGCAGACAACAACAACAAACAAACAAAACAAATCAGTACAACTTCAATAACAAATCCAAATAGTGATAACAATATTGTTATAGGCTCACTTACAATTCCCTCAACCCCCCCCTAGTCTCGCATAGCCATACCCTTTACCAAATGCTAACCGTTATGCAATGGACGGTCTAATGTAACAACTTGGTCCACAGCATCCCAAAAAGGAAGCTTTATTTTCAAATTCCAACGCTTGTTGTAACTGAATAATGAAACCTACAAATTTGAGCTTATGTAGGCCACTTCAAAAGACCACATGCAGTGAGTCCCACCCAATGAAAATTGAAGCATTCTTTTTAGAGTGCTGCGAACAAGTCATTGTATTGTAAGCTCCTAGACCCTTTCACTGAGCAGTTTTAGCAATTGGTAAAGGGTCTAGCTTTGCAAGACTACTCCCCCCCCAATAGCTATCTCACCTGATTCCCATATTTCACTAGCCCAGCCTTAGCCTTATCCAGCAATAAAGTATTGTCAGTCTCCAGCTGCAACCAACAACAACAACAACAACAACAACACCAACAACAATATAATAATCATCACCATCAACAACAACACTTGAAAAACAAAAAAAATGAAATGGATGGTATTTTTCTATGCATTTGACATGTTTAGCATTTATTACTAGTGGCTCTATTGGGTGGGTAACTGTTCAGGATTGTTACAAATGGCCTGTTTTTTTTATATTTCATAGAATATATAGCTAGTAGTCCAGGAGGTACGTATCTCAAATAACAGTTCACGCACCTTAAACGTCACCACATACGCTTTAGGCGCCCACTTCTGGGTTAGCTGACTCAACATTTTTGGAGTACGAGAAAAGTGAGCCGTGAGAGATCCTGAGGATTGAATTTTATGCTCCACCTACCCAAAAGTAAGCAATAAAATAAATAATAGTCACATCTGCAACATCTGCAACATTTTGGAGTTGATAATATGAAAATTTACAATATTGTTGTACAACATAATGTAATTGTGAAATAACTCAATAAAACTGCAGTTTCTAAAGATTTACTAGTAATAAACACTACAACTGCACCCAATTGATGGAAAATAAGTGATATTAAATATATAAAAATTTGACACGTTACATGAGAGTATTTTTATATAACTATAAAAACAAACAAAAACTAATGATAATTACCATGTCGTCATAGGAAACATAGAAGTCTGCCACTGCAGCTGCAAGGTAAGCCATTCCTGTTCCTAGGAGACAGGACACACCCCTCAAATAATACAAATAGTCAAATATAGTCTTGAAGGGCAGACAGAGCAAGGAGGAGTCCTGCTTGGTCTTGTCATGTGCAGTCACCACTTGTGAGAGTTTGGATGTAACATCAGCATCACATGTCACTGTGTAGATATCATACATGTACATGTAATACTTGTTGCACATGAGTCAGAGTGTAATATGGTGAAATATTTCATGAGTATTGTTTTAAACAGTCTATATATTATGTAAAATCACAGCCAAATCTTAAGGACTAATCATTCGTGGGTATTAACTCTGCATATTGGCATCAGATGTATATTATGTATTGGACAACACAAGAGCATTGATGGGAGACTAATATAGTCCCCCCCTTTTTTCAGAACCAAATTAAAAAATAAAAAATTTTTTTGGCAAAATTAGTTAACTCCTTACTGGTAATTTATGAATTGCATAATGTATCCTTAATTATCTCACTCACGGCTCAAAGTGCTAGTTCCATGGTTGTCACAGGCAACAGAGAACCATTCCAGGATATTACAGTCCTTGAAGTGTCGCTGGAAGGGCTTTAAGGACGAATCTCGATGTAAAAATATCACTGCATAGCCACAGCTCAAAAAATATCTGAACATTGAGAAGTTCAGGAATTAAATTGGACAATAAAATTGGTAAAGACTTCTCAACTTATGACTAATGTGTCTGTTATTCATAAGCTGTACCAAAAAAGGTCATAAAATTTAGGTAAAGGGTTTCCATTCCCTTGCTATGTTCAATGATGTATTTGACTTAGTACATGCTAATTGAAAAAACTTAAAAAAAACTTAAAAAAATAAAAAGAGAGAAAAACAACAACGAATCCCTCCACAACATAAAACAACAACAACATAAACAAGCTAATCCTCAAAACACCCTAGAGCAATTGTGTCTTGTGTGCAGCTACATGGGCAGGATACTCTGCTGAACTAGATCCCCTCAGGCCAGAACTGAAGTTGTCGATGAATCTCACAGTGTTGCGCTCCAGAGGAGCTGTTGTTCCTCCTGACTATTCACAAGGTTACAATAATAGAACTACAAAAAGTAACAAGTAATCTCTGCAAATTAGGTGATAATGTTACTATCTGACCACGCCCTCTCCCTTACTACATCATGCATTTCTTATTTATTTTATCTCAATATTGCATATTTGTTAGCAGCAGAATGTGAGTGAATTGTTTATCAACACTTGATTAGAATTCACAGCTATCCTGATTGCTGATTAGCTACACTGCTCACTGACCGTCACTAAAACGACTGGTTTCTTCCCTTCGTGAGTACCAATGAATTCCTTCGTTTTTCGTTCAACTTCAGCTAAATTTGCCGGAGCCGGACAGGATGAGAAAAACTCTTTACATTCATCTTCCATGTACAACACTATACACAGTAAAAACCACCTATGTATATGGAGGCAGTGAGTTATGATGGACACTAATTGGTAAAGGGTTTCTTGATGACCATTTGTGCCACGCCTATTTCTATGGTCGAGAAGGTGAAAGGTCGCCTGTGTTTTGATCATTAAAGAAAGACTTCTATCTCTGCTATCGTGACCTAGAACAAAATGTTGCGATACGTTATTAACCAAGTTCGTAGTCATCCCGCCGTAAGTTACTGGTTCTTGTCATGGGCGGGTAAGCTTCAAAATCTTTATTATTTTTGTCCTCCGCTCCCGTGGTAGGTGGCCCCAGTGTTCGTGATAACGTGTTTTGGTGCTGTCTTCGCTGGCGCAACTATCTTAAGATCTTGTCTGGTTTATTCTGATGTCTCGTAAGTTTTAAACGTCTGTATATTTAATTCCACAGTGGTTATTCTATTTAAAGACCATCCATAACAATGCTTGGTGTGCAGGTTCAGAAGGAAGTCCAACCCCCACCCATGGCTCAATATTAAGCAAGATCAAAATCTGAAGGTAAGTTTTAAGTTTTCTAAGTTATGGCATGAGTAAATTTGAGGCCTGGTAAATTATTGGCTTAGCAGAGTAGAAACGAGACACTATCAGGGGTGTACAATTGAACTAGTAAAGTATATTATTAGGTACTGAACAGAGCCTGATAACTGTTGCCACATAGAAAATGCATTAAAGTAAACAGGATGTGGCTTAGGGCAATATTTTTCCATATCACCTGTGTTCATAGTTATTACGTTGGGTTATTACGTCCCCCTAGGTAAATTTCTTGTTACCAAGGTATTCGCGCATGAGCAGTACCTAATAAATTTATTATCCATTGGATACCCGAGAATATCACTCGTCTGATTGGCGGTATTTACGCTCGTGCCTGCGGCACTCGCGTAAATACTAAGCCAACAGACTCATGATATTCTCCTGTATCAAATGAATAATATATATATATCATTACCATTGAATGCAATGTGTCATAGTGGACTTTATAATTTATTAATGGGATCCTACTTTTTTCCAGTTCTTGCGTATACTTACTTCAACTTCAATCTGTCGAATTCTTGATATTGTAAAAAATATCAACTCATTTTTTTACCTATCAGTTTTGTAGCCCATGGTAAACTCTTCCTTTTATCCTTATACTTAATTAATATTCCAAAAATAAATATTGATTCAATGTGTGATACTATAATTGAGTCAAATTTGACACCCTTTGCTTGAACTAACATGTTCGCTGTTTATACTGAAGCATACTACTAATATTAGTTAACTAGCAAGTAACCAGCCACACAGTGGTGCTTGACCTATTGCAAAGTAAGAATGCAGTAGCAGGAGTTATCTTGCTTACTTATCATTCTCTACCATTGGTTAAGGTTACATACGTTTCTCTTCCCTGCTCTCTTTTTTCTGAACAATCTCAGCCTTTCTTATCTCCCACCTTTCCTTTCTTCAGCTCTTTCTACCTCTCCTGCTTCTGAATCGCTCTGTCCTATTATCATGATAGTGGACTTAAGCTTTGTGAAACTGTTTCCTTCTTTTTCGTACGTTCGCCTTCCTTTTTGAAACCAAAGCCGCCTTTACTGTTGATTCCACCCACATTTTAGTTACAATTAGCGCCTTTTTTTCCTTCTCTTCCGTTCTCTTTTAGACCTATCTCACCAGTTCCAATAGCTTTTTATAGTTAATTGCCTTTTGCTTTCTCTTTCGTACTTTGCCTTTTCTTAGTTTCGCCTTCCTTTTGAAATATACGCCACCTTCTCTTGTCTACTATTACACCTGCTTTTTAGTTAAATTAACCACTGTCTACTGAATGTGACGACGCTTTACCAACTCAAGTAAAGACAACACTTTACCAAACAGTTTGAGCTCATGAATTATTCATGAACACACACACACCGTCGGTTGTCGTCATCGTTACTGACACACAATTGTATTATTATATAGATTAATGGTATGACATGTAAATTGCCTATTCAAAGATGTACTGGGAAAATCGCTGTTCAACTGAAATAGTACGGGGAAAAGTGAAATCGCACTGAAACTAAGTGAAATACCACGGTAGCTAAGCAAAATAGTACGAATATATGTGCATGCCTGCTTTTGGAAACTCACAGTTCCAGTATATTTTCTAGTTAGAGACAATGTCATTCTTTAGCGCAGAAGTTCTCTTCATATTAGACAGAATTAGTTCAACAGATTTAGAGTAGCCATAGGTTGAAATGCAGTTCTGGTGGGAGCTAATCCTGATAGTAAGTTACAGTTAAAAAAACAAAACAAAAAAAACTTGCCTACTATTAGCTTGTGATAGCATGGTACCCTATGTTATTAGGGATCATTAACACTTCTAAAGCAATTAAAGCATCACTTGGCTTTGCCTTGTGCTATTTCCATTGTGTTACTCGTATAAATACATTAGTTTCTTTGAGTTAATGAGTACTTTTTGAGACTTTTGTAAGCATGAGACAGCTATGAAAGGAAATAGATCCATTAATTAGCTTGTGATAGGAAGTATGCCATTTAAATTGGCCTCTGGTTTATTAATAGTTTTGTGCTAACTTGCTATATAGTCACGTGTTCTGTCACTCTGCGTAGTTGGAATATTTGTGTCATCTTCCATTAATTTCATTGCAGTTTATCCATGCGAGGTCTTACAAGGATAATAAGAACAACATTCCAGACTATGAGAAGGAGGACTGAAATCGAGGCAGTCCAATATCTTTATTCTTCAGACCAATTAAGTTTAGCATTTCATAAGATATTGATGTTTGCAGCCAATTTCTCAGATTTGATATAAAATTACTGATCCATTATTATTTGGGATTACTTTGAGTTGATTGGAGCAGATGTAGTGGAGACTTGAAGATAAAAAGAGTGGGGTTTATAGCTAAATGGGCGTGGTTTTAATATAGTGGGTGGAGATTAGTTGTGTTGATTGAGATATGAAATAGAACTTCACTTAGTAAAAAAAACAAGCATCTAAAAATAAACCAATAATTATTAATGGTTTAGTATAGCAAATCCTACAAATGTCAATACAAAAAAAATTCCACTCTTAAGGTAGCTCCAGTCCTGAAATATACTTAATTTTGGTGCTTCTGAAGAGCAAGTAGCTACTATACCTATCATCATGCGAATTATATGACAGTTGAAATCTTCACAATTTACATGTACACAAACGGAACAAGGACAGGATAGGCTTGCATGTATTTCAATTGAAAGTGCACTCACATTTACATGTATACAAAGGAACATGGTAAAGGGTCAACACAATCAAAGGTGATTGGTGACACAACATAGGATAGAGTTCGACAGTCATTTGGTATATGTATACATCAGAACACGTGCAAGACAGCACTTGTTCACATCAACAGATGAATGGGATTTGTTAAACAGAGATCTTCAGCCACTATTAAAATCTAAGAGAAGTGCCGTTAGAGAAGTACAGAGTAACAGCACAAGAAGTCATAAATGTCACTTCTTTCATTGCTGTTTCCAATAAGTGGAACATTATATTTGCTGGTAAACTCAAGTGGAAGCAACTGGAAAAGTGAAATGGATTGTTTCTCAAGTCCACGTTTTCCTGCCTATTATTTTATTCTTGTATTCAAAAGTATTTACCTCTATTTAGACGGCCTATTATTCTTTCCTATTATTCTTTTCTAAAAGACACATTCTAGTTTAATTCCGTTAGGAAAGGTTTAATTAGCTAGCCAGAGCTCTTGGAATTGACATTAGCTAATACTTTGAAAAACAAAAACAACAACAACAACAACAACAACTGCACAGTCAAACAATACCTACAGCTACTCTGAAGTGTAACAATAATAATTATGTAATAAGACAGAGCTATATTATAGTGTTCAAGGGGTGGTTCTTGTTGTGAAATTACCATCAGACAAATCCTCAGAGCAAACCACACACTTATATAATAGTTCTGACTTCACAACATCAACAATTTCTCCAATTCAATGCACGTAAAGTTTCAAGATCAGCAGGAACAGGTTTGATTCCATGTGTCTTCAATGGTGAGATTGAGCTGCTTTAAAAGTTACTAAAGTAGGCTTGAGGTTTTTATCAGCACATTACTCTCATCGTTTGCTTGAAAGTTTATAAGCTGGTTTAACGCTGAATTAGGATCAGTTCCAGAGAGTTGCGCAGCAGTTGTGTAGATTTTGTCAAATCTTGTTCGAAAAATTATTCCAGAATACTTTGTCAAGGCCTAATCCACATCTTTGATGTAGCTAGCAGCTAATTCCATTTTGCTGCAAAGGAGGTGTGTGTGTGTGTGTGTGTTTTAAAGTAGCTCCATGGTTATCCAAGAACATTGAAACAATCAGATTTACCCAGATGATCATACCTACTCACCAGGATGTGGGTGTGTCAACTTACATCCACACATGCCTCTACTTATTGAATTATAAAGCATTGTATATAACACTATACACAATAGTATACAACACTATACACAATAGTATACAACACTATACACAATAGTATACAACACTATACACAATAGTATACAACACTATACACAATAGTATACAACACTATACACAATAGTATACAACACTATACACAATAGTATAAACTTATGAAGCAGATTTGTAAGTTCTAATTCTAAAGTTGCTATAAGGCTGAGCTCAGTTGTAGCCATACGTTTGTCCATAACATTTTAACACTTCTATTTCTCAAATACCGTTATATATTATTGTCTTTCTAGACTTGATTTATAACGCAGATCAGTCAGTTAACACTGTACTACCACGAAGAGAAGTCTTGATTTATTCTATTATAGGTTGGCTCACAAGAGCTATTGAATGCGGTGAGAGTAGGCACAGAGGACCAAGCAAACATTAGTTACCAGCAAGAAGCAATTCAATTCTCAGTTTGATTAAGTTTAAAATTGAAGCTTCATTTCTAATATAACCTTATGTTCTAATAATTATATTCCTCCTTCCTTAATGAACACAATTGAGAGAAGAACTGTGTGTGTGTGTAGACACTTTCATAAAGAAACATTATGTAGCTATAGTATTTTATTACATGAGTACGAGTGTGATATGGCTAGATCTTTCACTCTCAGGCTTATTTCTGGCTCATGAAAATGAATTAGCCGGTTGGTGAAATATTTTGTCATATGACACTCTGACTCGTGTAATAAGTACTAGCTATATATATAATCCATAGGTTGTGAATTGTGATAAACCAATTAGCTAGCTAGCTAGCTAGTTATGTCATTTGACAACAGAAAAAAAATCACAGATGAAATAAATTCGTGATGCGAATAAAAATTGAACATACATGCAGTGAAACCAGTTACATAACATTAGCTAATTATAATTTATCAAGTAGCTAACTAGTGATGTGAGTGTAAACCAGACTAACAAGATTTACTGCTGAATGTACCATAATTTGTGGCTATAAAGCCTTTCTCAGAAACAACAAAGGAACACTAGCAAAGTAAGGATGTAGTTGTTGGGGCGTCATCTTCTTGCTTGGTCGACCCGGCACTGCCACGTCAATTCCTACTTCTCAGTAGCCACAGTTCATGTTTATATCAGTTTAAAATTGAATACAAGTATAAAGATAACCATGATTATCCTTGGTCAGCCCTTTTATAGACTGCCAATGGTGTCAGGAAACCCCCGACAGCGACTTACAGTTGCCATAAAGCTATATACCTGTAGCTAATCTAATATAACTATTATTCATTGTATTTTATTTTTATATCATTGTGCATTCTTGCCATAGTTTCTTCACATTGTATTTATGTTACTCAGGCAGTTTGATTCAAACATCAACTGCTTGGTCACTTCAGTTCGTCCTTAAGAAGTTGAGAAAAAAATATCTCTTCTAGAACCATTATATACCGTAGTTTGAATTGGACATACTCAGGTGGCAGCGAAACCCAACAAATGGCATCACAAAAAATGAACCAAACTGTAGACTGACCAATCAAAATATTCACAAAAACTAAACATAAGTGTAACCAGTAACCTAGCTAATAGCTGTATGAAATACATAAAATTCAGCAGATACTATAATGCAACAACTACTGAAACAAATGTACAACAACACACAAATGCTTATATGTACAAGTAATATCAATGTTGTGCAATAAGTTATTACTGTTGTGGGATATGGTCTCTACACATCCACAGCTGTGAATATCACTCACCACTACACAGCAGTAGTGTGCCAAGCTAGGCTTGTTAGAGTTGGATTGGATACAGCTGGAAGGGATAGAGATTTATTAGATACAGCTGGAAGGGGTAGAACTTGATTGGATACAGCTGGAAGAGATAGAGCTTGGTTGGGTACAGCTGGAAGAGGTAGAGCTTGGTCAGATACAGCTGGAAGGGGTAGAGTTGGGTTGGATACCGTTGGGTTGGGCAGAGATTGATCAGACAGAGTTGGATTGGGTTGAGTTGTGTTAGACATAATTGGATTGGACACGTCTGGATTAGATAGTACATACTGGTATTCAGTGGACTCTGATTCACAAATTCTGCCAATATAAAAAATAAGTTCATTCAGAGGGTTTTGTTGATAGTGGACTATCAGATCTTCTAGGCAATTGAAGGGGATGTGATTATCTGGGGCATCCAGCCACAACTGTCCATTGTCAACCATCAGTCGGAAATGCTCTGTAAAATAATTTTGTGGACTTTTTTTGTGATGCACGGACAGTACATAACCTTTTTCCTTCTTGCTATGACTTACAAGGAAGCAGTTACCACCCATTGTCTGAAGTTTCTCTGCTGCTTGTTTGCTTGTAAGGTTACCGTGGTAACTAGAATGATTTTTCCGCAGAATTTTGGTAGGATCTGCAATTTGCTTGATTTTTTCAGATTGGCTTGATAAAGTGAGGGGACCATTCCTCTGAAAATTTGTTTCTGAATAATGAAAGTATTTGTAGCCAAAAAAAAAAAAAAAAAAATCAAGCTAGCTATTCTAAAAGTGGGGCTTTATTAAAGAACAACAACAATTTTACAAACTTCGTCGTTATTGATGAAAGTGAATTTAGAACACCTGGCATTTAATTACAGTTGGCATGACACTGATTGATTAGATAGGGACATACTCTGCACACCACCAGCTAATTGTTTTTACATTCAATATTTTTGTATCAACGAAGAACAGCCATGATCAATGAATTTAAAATGCTAGTCTAGAGGACGAGGTTTAGATTCACTAGCTACCCTGGTAATCATTAAGATTTAAAATTCTCTCTTCATTTTTCATTCAGGTTGAAAACATTACACCCTATTTCTACTTTGGGTCAGAATTTTGCCACTATTCGGAGAGTATTGTCTGGATTCATGATATGATAATTATAATAAACTTAATTTTGCTATAATTAACCCAGGATGCATCTCTAACTATAAATAACCCTATATACATCTCTTACTATAAATAATCTCTTACTATAACTAACCCTGTATACATCACTTACTTGAAGTTCCCATGTCTGTTTGAGTTGGTGAAAAGCAGCAGCAGATAAAAGGATTAGTCTCTGTTGATCTAAAGTAGCACACATTATTAGCATGAATAAAAAATGTGAAAAGTGAGTATAAGATAATTTGGTCACTTTTGATTGAATTACAGCAGCTTTTCTCTGTTTGTTATAGAACCCAACAATTCCATTTCTTGCGGTCCTACTGCCATTCACATTAAATATGCTGCTAATAGAAGCATTGATTTTTCTAAAACACTTGAACGATATTTCTCACTTTGAACTGGTGATTGGCTAAAGTTATATATGTGCAATAACAACTTCCAATTTTAATTACATATATTTTCATGTAAAGCTTGACCAAGTGTTTTTAGAGAACATTGAACAACCACAATATGAGGCTATGGAAGTACATACTATAATTACAATATTTTCTATGTAGGCTGCAAATTAACCATCTGCTTCCTAGGATTTTGCTGGGAAAATGTTTGATGCGAATATCTTGTCAGTGTATCCACAATTTAGATAGGTGTGATGACTTGAATGCACTAATAATCTACAGCTAAAACTAGCTCGCTATGCAGTAAAACATTTTTCTGCTTTTGAAATGAGACCTGAGAGAAAGCCATCAGTATTTGCTTTTTCAGTATTTGAAATAATCAAATATTTCTTCCTCGTGACAAATGCAAGAGAGATAAGTTTATTTCAATTTCACACTTTAAACACAGAATTTAAAATGTCCCTGTGTGCTATGCTATAATGTTGTTTAAACTGCTCTGTAATAATAGCTATTGAGTAGCTATTCTGTGTGATTTATATTGATAAATTATTGTGCTGAATTAAGTATAGAATTAAACCAAATATGCAAGTGTTTTAAAATGATCACCTGTGTGTTTCTCCTGCCTGTTCACGATGTGAAGTATTATTTGAGTTGCGCTGATCTGCAAAGACAATTGAATTCAATTCCTGTGTAATAATTGATTGATCAACTCACCATCATAATCTGGCAGTACAGTGTCTATGAGAAATGTACAGACAAATGTAGCACAATGATAAAATATATACTACAATGATCATAGAAATACATGTATTAGTGAGCTTTTCACAAATGGATGCTGAAAACATATCAAATATCTTAGCTAGAGCAGTTTTCTACAGTTAGATAACGTTTATTTCATGTAACTAGTACTACTACTAGCCTATGCAAGGATATAAAACTCTATAGATCTGGCCGCACATTTTTCCTTGTGCATGTGTGTGTGGTGTGTATTAAATCTTGATTAACTTACCACCATGCTTTCTTGTTATTTCCTTTGCCACATAAGGACTTACTGTCTTGACTGCATTGGCGAGTCTCTCCCAAGTTGGTGGCCCATATTTGTCCTCGTTGTGCTTCCTTTGCAACCAATCGCTGGACATCCGCATGAGTTTGTTGTCCAAGTTGGTCTCATTGGTATCAATGGCATCTAGTTGGGCCATGGAGAAGCCTAGTTTCAATCCAATGGTCCTCCATTTTATGGCTAGTCGTTCCAAAGAATCGAATATCTCCAATAAATCATGTTCACCTGCATCAGAAATTGTGATATCAAAAACTTATTTCTGCTATAAAAAGCAAGAATTTTATATCAAAAGTCATTTATTGTGTGTCAAGGCTTTGTATTCTTTGTCAGGTGCTAGCTAGTGGCCATACACATTGCCATTGTTTCTTTAGAAAACAGCTATAGCAGGTATAACTTACTTTGGAAGTTAGCCTTCACTTACCGAGAGTATTTGTTTCCACAATGGAAATAGCACCTAGGATAAAGTCTTAATTGCAAGATAGAACACAAGTACAGATAATGTTGCTACCTGAGTTACGTTCCGCCATTGTTTGTCCCAATATAGAATGAAGTTTGGCTGGAATACTGCGATATAGTAGCTAAGTCATAATATTTTGTTGACTGATCCAATGTGACTAATGTAGTGCGACTGAGGGAGTATCCGGAGAAGTGTGGGTACGACTTCAAATTGGTATCGCTATGTGTGTACCAGTTGGTCTTGAAATTTGAAGCATTTGTGGCATGTAAACTGATTTTGACGGGCAAATGGTCATGAATCTAATTATACAAGATTGCCACAACAAACTGCCAAGACAAGTCACTTAAAGCCTTAATAAGTTACTATTGCACAAATCTAGCTTTTCTTTCCTTCCTAATAAAGTCACAAGGAATAGCAAAAATATGACTCCTAGAAGCCAATTGAGCTAGTAGGTGAGTTATTTTTAGCATATTAGTGCTCATGGTCTCTTTAACATTTTGAAGTGTTAATTAGTATTTTTACTGTGCTGTGCATACTCAGGATCTTAACAGAAAATTGCATTAACATTTTGAATGAAATATCTAACTCCAAAAATGACATTTTGAGTAATTTTGTTGGACAATCAAGTACAGACTTCAACACTGAATACAACATTGACCGACCACATTAGTGTCTTTTGTTTATATAAGAGTTGGGATAAGGGTACAACTAGTCCAAATGTCCCTCTGCCTAATGAGTAATGTAGCAAAACCACCTGATCATTCCTGATTTTTCAAGGAAACTAGATATCAAAACTGAGACCTTCATATTTATTTATTGAAACAAAAATGGGTTCACAGTCATGTATATAATTCACACACACATATGCATTCACACAGCTATCCTAAAATCGTATTTTCTGATGAAACAGCTTAATTAAACCTGTAGCAAATCTGTTCACAGTTTTATTTCCAATTATGCTCAATCTTATTAGTTCTCCTGTAACTAGTACTACAATAAAATCATGATTGTTTGCTTTTTTGCTGTTGATTAAATGTTTCAGATGTATATTCTTTTCCGATGCTGAATACTTCCGGGTTTAGAGGGTTTTCCTGGTAGTGGTACAGCAAGTTCTGTAGTGAATCAAACTCTTCCTTACTGCCATCTGAATCCAACCAAAATTTTCTTTCAGCCGTCATAATTTTAGAGTGCAGAAAATCTACTTCAGTGTCTTTCATATATTTAACGGTGAGAATATAAGACTTCTTTCTTCTGCTGTACCTGATGAGGTAGCAATGAGGGTACTCTACATCTTTAAGTCTTGCTACTGCTTCTGCCCCGGTCAGGTATCCATGGTAGCTAGAGTGGAAATTTAGGAGAGTCTTGGGGTCGCTGATTGGAGACACACCTGCTGACCTGCTTGAGGCAGATGATCTTCGTGTTGGGTCATGTCGAGAGAAAGATTTTCCTGTGATAAAAACAAACCATTTAACAAAAAGCAATTTCCTTCAGTTTCTTGGTTTAGATAAAAAAAAATTTCTTAAATAATCTCTGATATTATGGTAGACTATGTTGATTATGTCCATTGAAGTAATTTGTATTGTTCAGATTTTACTTATATTCCCTATTAACTTGCTATATCTAACTATCTAGCTATGTAGGTTGTATACTTAATTGTTTCACGAGTCAACATACAATATGGGGAAATCTTTTATAAGTATTAGTAGCTAAGTATTTTCATATACCAAAGGCGGTGAAAATACCAGCGTGAGAGTGAAATATCATCTCCATAATGAATGATGAGTGTATTATACATTAAATATTTTTTTGAAACAGCGTCTTTTCCTTCTACTGTCCAGCAACATCTTTGGCCGTCAAAATGCAGTACTCTATATTACCTGAGTCATGTATGTGCTTATAAGCTTCTTGCTTTAGAAGATGAGCTACCAGGTTCATATTATTTCTCATTTTTGTAGTATTCAGTGGTCCAGAACTATGCACATGCACTTCATTAATATGCAGCACTACAGGAAAACATCGCATGCTCATGTGATGTGAAAATACTCAAGGAAAAATATCCAATGTATCATATATACAGTAGACCCTCAGTTATCCGAACCCCTTTTATCCAAACTCTCGCTAATCCAAACACCATTTTTTTTTGGGGGGGAATTATAATGATATTCATTGGAATTTTGCTGTGCATTAAATAGATAAGAGATTAAGACCCCATTCAAAATGACTTATTTCGAATATCCAAACATTTCAAATATCCAAACAACCCTCGGTCCTGAGGTGTTCGGATAATTGAGGGTCTACTGTATATAATAATCTTGCATTTATAAGTGTCTAGCTCATCTTACTATCGTGTCATTAAGTACTTTTTTTTACTTTCATGTTTTTTTTGTGTGGTCCAACAGCAGCAGCCGGTGTATTCTCCACTATCATATACTTCCCTTTTCTAAAACAGAAAATAGTAGGAAACGAACATAAAATTCTATTGAGACACAATTAGAATATAACAGTAACAAGGGAGTTGCCTAAGTAAACTTAGAATGAACATACAGTGCTGATAAAAAAGCATATTTTACTAGCATGATAGAGTCACACTAGCTAATACAGTACAAAATTTAAGATCAATGGATTTTCTTAGATTGTCTGAGCATTAGCTGCACTAGTGAATACAACTATTTATCTTCACTTAATAATCTCACTTAAAACATCGTGTGTGATTATTACACAACTGATCAAAGTTGATAAAAGCTGTGAACTTAGAGTGTTTAGTTAGCTAATGCCACTCACAATTATAGTAAAGTTTTGCTGTCTAAATATATGCTGTCCCCAAGTCAAGACAACCAGTACAATCCAACCAACTAACAGCAATGAGGAGAATAATTTTAGTTGAAAGTTGCCAAAACTGACCCTTTCAAAATATATTTTAGCATATCATTATTCTCAATGACTGTTTGGTAAAATCAGGAGCTTGTATTTATGGTAATTCAGCCCATGTGTGCTGTAGCACACTACTAGTTCTGTAGTTGATGAAGTAAGTAATGAAATGTCCTGTTTACAGTGTATTTTTATTCTCTTCATAGGATGTATAACTTTTTTGAATTGTGGAGGCACAGCATAATAAACATAAAAATATAGTTAGGGAGCATATGCTCATTACTAGTTGTAAGTGTACATTAAATCTTTCTATTAGTCGCAGACACAAATTTTTGGCAATGTCCAAAACATTGTTCTGTTTTTTTTTTGTTTTTTTTTTGTCTCTAGCTAAAAATGCAGCTGAAGAGTATGGCTGAGTAATTCTGACTATAAACAACAAAGTGGTTCAAAATTGGCCACCAGTGCCCCTCCCTCCCCCACCCACCCTAGTTCCTACACCTATGCTCTTACATACTTCACTGGAATGAGACAAATTTTAATTATTAACCCTCAGTGCGCTTGCGCAAGAGGTTTGCAGTACTCGGTTCATCTGTCTGTCTGTCTGTCAGTCAGTCATTCAGTCATTCTGTCACACGGATCTCGAAGATGGCAGCCTCACAAACAAGCATCAAAATGTTGCACTGGATAATTTTAAGTCCCTTTAATGTGTCAGAAATTTTAGTATCCACTTATTTTTTTTAGAAAAAGCTAGTTATTTTTAGGCCATACGATCGTAAGCGATTGTTGGTAATGCCCCTATAGTCACGTGGTACGTGAGCAAATAATTTCTTCGCTTTTCCCGCGGTGGTTTTGCACCATTAGTCTCAGCGGTTTACCGGAGTGCTTGGAGTTTCCCGGTGAAGCTACTGATAAGGTGAGTGTCCCATGTATAGCATTGACGTCTACAGCTTCATTGAACGAGTTGCACGTCGACTTGCTCAAGCTTTACACATCGACGTGCATGAACATACATATCGACATATTCATATCGATACTACTCCAAATAAATTATTCTTTTGGTCTTTATTGTAGCTAGATAGTGTATAATAAACGCTGAGGGTTCACACCCTTGGTGCTTCATTGATAATGCATCAGTTTGCAATAAATATATTTATACAGATCTCAAAAGAACGGATAATAATATCCAATATAGTAGGTTTCGTAACAGACTTAAATTATTTGATTACTCTGCCTTCTTGAAGTAATGGTAAGAAAATCACTCACCTGGTCCTTTCCGTTCACTTGGTTGTAGGTGTCCGACACTGACATTCTTTGGCGAGGTGTAGTATTACTCCCTTTCAAATGTGGTGCATCTTGTTGAGGATTTCTGGAGTAACTCAATTCAGTGCAGCCAAATGGCAGCAATTTGAATGAATTACTGAGGTTCAAATGTCATAATTATTATGAGGTAACTCACCCTGATTCTCTCTTAGATTTTCTTTTATCATTTTTTTCTAGTGGAACTGCATAAAAATAATTAAGTCAGTTGTATTTAATATTTGGGGCACCCATACCAACTACATTGGTATGATACAAGAGCTATTATTTTAATGTGTGTGAGACATGGAAAAAGTAATACTTTAAACTCGAGCCTTACTGGAATGATCTTTACGTATAGTTTGTGCTCTAGGTTTGTCTATATCCTCCACGACACTTGCAAGTTTCTTCCAGGTGGGTTGCCCCCACTTCTCTTCGTCGTGCACTCGTTTCAGCCACTCATTTATCATCCTTATGAGTTTGTTATCCAAGTTTGTCTCGGTGCTCTCTATAGAATCCAGTTTTGCCAGGGGAATCCCCAGTTTGAGGCCTATAGTTTTCCATTTGATGGCCAATGACTCTAAGTAATTCAAGATGTCCACGAGAGATTCTTGATCTGTACTCAAAATAAATAGAAGATAGCAGCATAGGAAGAATAAGAGTATTGTAGAATAGCTTCCTGTAGCACTTGAACTTTGTGAATAACTTATAAATTATGAGATAAATTATGTTGAGCATTATAGTGAGTTAATAATGACTACTCTCATGCAGGAAGAAATGGGCCCATCCATTCAGTTCAGACCTAGCCCCATAACCTGACTGATGTCACCTAAACAATGACTCTTAAATAGCTAAAGTTAACCACTGAGCGTCTTCATTCATTCATTCATTCATTTAATATGCATACCTTTATATGAATGGTGAACATTTTGTAGCTATATGGGCATGCTTTTTGGCATTTTACACAAAATTTGACCTGGCAGGTTATATAATGCCATTGCATTTCTAATTGTTTGACACTAAAGCAGCTATACATATAAGTGGTAGCAATGTTACTTGTAGGTGATGTCCAATGAAACTTACCTAGACATTGCTGACTTTGATCCAGGCTAGTAATACCTATATAAAGCACACTGGTCACATTGCCTCATTAACTGCCTATCTCCTCACATTCATTCAAAGTATAAGTAGCCATATTGCCTTCAAATATATTTGACTCGGTCTATTTAGCCAATCATCTCTCACAGTCTCTTTTGATACAATGCTTCACTTTAATACATAAATCATATATGGGGCTATGAGTAAAGGAAATGTAGTAAACCACCATATTTATGCCAAGTGAGTGTTTTACATGAAGCAGATGGTAGTGACGGTTTCTAGTTGTGGTGGAGTCTGAATGAGACATAGGATTCTGTATGAGTAGGTAGCATTCGTTATTAGATTACTTCACACATTAAAACTTACTATTTTAGACTCCTATCTGCCCTTCCTCTTATAAACACTACTTGAGTTCAACCTGAATGATTGCCCCACAAAATATGAAAATATGTGCTTTGTTACAAATGGAGGAGGAGTTGCTAATTATCGTAGAAATTCCATAAGCTTTGAAAAGGATTGCTGGTCCCACATATATGTTATTGATTCAGCTAGAATCCCCACAAGTTGATAATGCTGAAAAAAGTAATTTTTATTTATGCGGTGATTCAGTGTACTGAAAATCATACTAATAATTAAGTGATTTTTGACACAAACAGTTGTTTTTTTGTAATGTTATTTTATAATTCTACTTGCTTAGAAAATGCCTTGGACTTGCATTGTTCACCGATACCAAGAATTTCGTAATTCAACGGATGATCCCGGTAGTGGAGCAGCATGTCTTCTAAACTGTCAAATTGAACCGCTTCATTTCCTTCTGCATCCAGCCACATTTTCCTGTTTGTGAGCTGTATCCTAAAATGAGCCACATCTATTTCGGAAATCTTCATGTACTTCACGGACAGGACGTAGCATTTCCTTTTCTTGCTGTACCTTATCAGGTAGCAATGATGAGAGGCTTCCAGCTTCAGCAGTTGCTCTGCATCTCTGCCGGTGAGATTGCCGTGGTAGCTGGAGTGATAATTCATGATTGTTGCTGGGTTAAGGACTTTTTGCAGCTGTGCTGAGTCTCCGGAGAGCCGGTTTATGTGGCAGGAACCTGAGAAGGCTGCAAAACATACACAAAATTATGTCTAAGTGTCACTTTAGATCATACTTGATTTGATCAGCAACTTGACACTTACTGGAATGGTATTGTTTACGTCAAATGGTGAAACTTACTACAAAGAGTGTATTGTTTATTATTACTTCTAAAAAATGAAACTGTCTCAACTCTCTAGGTAAGGTTGTTTACTTATTACCAGTTTTCATTAATACCATTTTGATAAACGGGATCCACACACAGTTCTTCTCTCAATTATGCTCATACACATCTGACTGGTGTAGCTAATAACATGGGCTCCATTTCATACTATAACAAAACATTGGGGAGAGGCAATAAAAAACCCCAGATAATATGAGTTCTGAATGGCATGTTTTGATTTACAGTCAATTTATGGTCACTGTGGTAGCTTTGAAATTTATTTTTTCTTCACCTGCTCATTGTTTATACTCGTTTGTGTGTGATGTTTAGGCAAACTCTGACCTCTTGATTTGAATTTCCTAGGAAGACTGAAACACCCAGTGGTGACTATATCTTCTTCTGTAGAACTGAAGGAGAAATATATTGAATATCAGGTTAAATGATTGGAAATGAAGCTTCTCTATCTTAAACTTACTCAAACTGGGAAATGCTTCTTGCTGGTAACTGATGCTTACTTTGGCTTTTGTGCCTGCTCTCACAGCATTCAATGAGCTCTTGTGAGCCATACCTATAGTAGAATATAAAAAAATCAAGAATTCTCTTGGTGGTATAGTTTTAACTGACAGATCGGTGCTATAAATTAATAATATATAAAGTATTTGTGAAGTTGAAGTGTTGAAATCTTCCCCATTATGGACAAAAGTAGGGCTGCAATTGAACTCAGCCTTATAGCTGTATATAGTTTAGAATGTAGAATATACAAATCTGGTATGTACTATTGTGTATAGTATTATTACAATGCTTTATAGTTCAATAATTAGAGGCATGTGGATGTAAATGGACACACCCACATCCTGGTGAGTAGGTATGATCATAGGGGTAAATCTGACCGTTTCAATGTTCTTGGATATTCATAGAGTCAAGAGAGTGAAATAATTTAACTCACTTGTCTTCCAAGTGCGAGTTTCCTAGTACTGTGAGGCCTACACAATTATATAAATATAATATATAGCTATATGACATAATATAGCAAGCTATGCATAGATAAATTGTGTAATTTCCCAATTTTTGCAATATCTAAACTACTCTATCCATTTTAGACTATCTTATTTTTTTTATTCAAAATCCCCTACTTTCAACTATATCAATCTCAAATACTACCTTTTTGCTCTCAGAGGGTCATTATCTAACTAGTCTAATAAGGATTCCATGACTTTTTTTTTTTTTTTTGTGCCACAAATAAAAAATTTGTTTGAAATAAAAATATTGTAAGATGCACTTATCCCAAATGTGGCATTTTATTTGTATAGTTTCTACAAGTGACGCAGGCCATAAAGTAAATAGTTCATATTATTATATAGTCCATTCGTATAATGATCGAGTAATCAAATATAAGTTTATCCATTGAGCAGCACACATGGCACTCTCGTACATATCAAGCAGGTAAGATTTATACTGACGAGTATAAATGACAGGAACACCAATACCCTCTCATGGACTTGTACAATGTGGACATTATAATTGAACTGTATATTGTAATATTACCAGCATCTGTTTGTACATCTCAGCAAACCTTAAATCTCCACCTTTTGCTTCCTATAATTATAACAATATTAATTGAACAGCTGCAATTTCAACCTAATTGTGACTAAGAAATGATGAGTAGTACTTCACTGTCACTCAAACATGAGGTACACTCAACATTTTCTTTAAAAAAAATGTTAAATTATATAAATGCAGTATGCCTAGTACAAAGAAACGAATACAAAGCCAGACTCCCTAATGCCATTGTATAGTTAACTATCTCAAACTTTGTTTGACTTAATAAAGTTTATTCACATATATATGTTAGTGATTCTATGTGTGAATATCTGATGGTTGACCTTGAAAAGGTCAGCACATTTTGAAACTAAAAATTCTTGAGTATGAAGATTTAAGTCAAACAGCTGTTGTGTTTTTTATAGTGAAGACATGGCATTGATGAATTACTTCAACAAGCTCATGAATAATTATTGGAGTAATGATCATATTAAGTGCTACTCAATGGCATAGTGTGTATATGTTGACTACTAGCTATAGTTCTTATTGTAACTCATGCATGGAGCTTGGCTTCACTCTTAGCTGTGAAGGTATCATCATAAAGCTATAATAAGGTGATCCATTTTAACCATTCTTTATGTGAACTTTGTGTTGCATAAGAACCCATAGCAAACTTTACCATGCTGGTGTCTTATTTTATTAGCAGCTGCCTTGTTGACTTCATCCACTGCACATGTCAGAGAGCTCCATGAAGGTGGGCCAAACTTGTCCTCATTATAGTTTCCTTTCAACCATGTCTTAATGGTCTCCAGTAGCCTCATATCTGGATCTGACTCCTTAGCAGCGATGGTGTCCAGAATGCCACTGTGCACTCCTAAATGTAGTCCAATAAGATTCCATTTAGGTGCCAGTCCATACAGAGACTTCAGGACTTCACTCAAGTGTTCTTCTCCTTCATATAATATAGAGCATTAAGGGTCACAGTGGCCAGAGTAGAGCTAGTTTATAACTCACCCAATGTATCAGCATCCTCCACAGGAAACATGTGGTCTACACATATAACAAGCATCAACAAAAAAGTGACTGATAATTAGCAAACAATTGTCTAACATACTTCTGTCATTTGAGGCTGCCATTTGATCTACTTTTCCTTGCAGTATTTGCCAACTCTTTCTAATGCTAGAGGGAGGGACAGATTTTTCTCGTCGAGTGATCACATGGAGTTGTGAAAAACCATTACTCTTGAATGTGTAGCTCCATATATGGTCTCAATGAGTTACTCATGGAGTAGATTTTATCAATTGTAGCTGATTACTCAGTATTACTCATCTTAGTGTAGGAAACAGTATTTTTTTTATTGTACTGATGCATTACATTCAGTGAAACATCAGATAAGTCTGGGTGCATTTCAAACCTCAATTTTTTCCCTCCATATTTCACAAAGTCTCGCACGGCCAGACTGCTTATATGAGGAAGCCTTACTGCAATCCCTTATCTTGTTGACAATGAAACACTTCTCTCTCTCTCTCAAGCCATACAGCTTAGCCAGTTTATCATCCTCTGAGGTTCTGATTTATGGTAGGAACCACCTTTACCAATGATGCCATGGTAACCATTTTATGGTTTCAAGATGGCCGCCGCAAAAAATTATTTTTCATATATCTCAGGTTCTGATCCCTATAAAAACATTTAAGTGCTCAAATGTATTTTCAGAGTTAAAACCTTTTGTACTTGTATCACAGTGACAATCTTTGTCTTATGTATACAATTAGCTATCATCCTGTACAAGGGCAGGGTGATGTGTACCACCACGTATAGAATTAGCTATCATCCTTACAAAGGCAGGGTGATGTGTACCACCACCTTAGGTTTTCAATGCCTATTCCACATGCCTGCCTGTACTTGTATTTGCCTGAACCTGCACAGTATGTAGCAGTCACAAATAAACCCTGAACAAGGAGGTAAGTTACTAGTGCTGGCTACTGCGATTATAATTTTATAGTACGTAATAAGTAGATGGATTGGAACATGTGTTAAAAAAAAGAAGAAGGACTACATGGTCTTGAAATGCCCACTCAGTGTGGAAGGAAGAAAGGATAAATCAAAGACAGTTCTTTCCTGGAAAGTGTCAACACTTTCAGAGCCATCTATGCTCTCGCAAAGCTTATTCAGTGGAGATGGCCTGAAATGTAAGGAGAAGATAAATTTACTGTTGTGTTTGGAGGCAAGATGACTGTGTGGAAACATATGGATGGACCAATGCTATGATTCATGCAGGTACTGCACCATTAGGCATTGCAATTGTAACCATAACAATTTTCATGCTTCTTCATTATAGTCTTTGTATTCTTTTCCCTGAAAACAAGAGGTTACCATGATATCATCAGACTTGTGAATTTTTTTTTGATACTTTTGGTCTGGAGCGTTCACATCCACTCCAAATATTACCATATGTCACTAGCTAAGCTGTCCGGCTGTCCGACTATCCGTCTTCGTTCGACCGGACCCCTTTCCTGCATCGTAGTAATTTGGTAAAGCGAGACTAGTTCATATTTCGTCATGAAATCGTACTTACCTATTTCAATCACAAACCACGACTATTGCTTAGCTCCGGGCTACCTTGTAGACAAGAAAGAAAATGGGAAGGTTGTGAGGGGGATCCGGACGATCCTATTTTTGTAGCAAGTTTATCTGTTTTTGGTGCGCCACGTTACCGTAGCAATATAGAAGGTGCCATTCACGGGTAAACTACGCCCTAAACCCAGATAACATACAGATTTAGCAGAATTGACTGCGCACCTGGTGCTTTTCATAACCACGCCCCTCTTTACGAATTTTTGTTTGTCGCCTAACCTAACGAGGGTGTGGCTACAATTTTGTGTCCCCGATCCCCGATCCCGGGTGCGTGGGTTACGCCCCCTTTTGTTGAAGTTAAGCAAGGCTTTCGCGACTTTCTGCAGTAAAAGAACTGTAATTGAAGAAGTATCAGGTAAATATAATGCTTAATATGAGGCTCTCCTGGGAAGAAATAGTTTACTTGTTTAGGGAGAAGATTATTTAGGGAGGAGATGCTTGTTTGTAGGGAGGAGTAGCTTTATGAGAATGCTATCAGAGAACTTGACTTCAAAGATATAATTTATGCATATGCTAACACACAATGACACATGTTTAACAATCGTTTGCTTAGCTAGCTTATTTTATAAAGATATCAATCGAACATAGGATTTTTTATATCATGTAGGTATTGTTTTGCTGACGAATCTGTGGGCTTAAGATAGTCATTATGGCTCAAGGCTTGCAAGATGCGAGTTTTTCTGGTGTACGCGATGGTTGGGAGAGAGTCAGTCAGAGTCAGGACAATGCAGTAAGTTGACAAAAGTCAGATGTCGTAGACTATGTTCATAAAATAGTAATAAAAAAAAAAATGGAATAGAAAAGGAAAAACAACAACAACAACAACGACACTTCAATGGGCAGGTTGTGATATATGTCAATGGAATGGTGTCTTACTTAAACTAAAAATATGAGCATAGCTTAAAATGCTGAGTTTGTATAATTTTATGACAGATTTACTACAAAAGATGGTCGATATATTGGCTTTCAGATGATATTTAATATATATGTAGATTTTGTATTTATTTTTTAAACAACAACATCGAAAAACAACAACAACAACAGCAAGAAAATACACTTGAGCAAAATGAAGAAGTCAAAATATTATTGCACTGACTGTAATAGTGGTGTAGAGTAGTGAGAAAGTGGTGAGCTTGTGCACAAATGGCCACCCTGGTTATTTATAGAATATATTGCTCTTACCACAACAAAGTAGATCACAAATTTACCTAATAATAATAATAACAATAATAATAGTAATAATAATAATAATAATCTAGTCTTGCGTAGCCAGACCCTTTACCTGCTGCTACGCTGGGAAAGGGTCTGGTGGCATCAGTACATAGTACCAGTTCCAAAGGAATGTAATTAGTCCTTCACCGGATGCTCCGTGGTTAAACACTTATTTTAACGTAAAAATACCGCACACGAAAATAAGCTTTAATGCGTAGCTAAAATGATCGTACAAAATGTCTCTTGCACGAGAGAAGACGGCTATAAAGTGTGTCATTACAGCCTTACAACGCTGTCTTGTAAGGCACTTATTGGTAGGCTATAAGGTACAACATGCTAGCCTTTACTCCTAGCTTATAGCTACAAGTGGCATTGTTACTGTCACAAATCACATTTTTTTGTCAATATAAAAGAGCAAAGCCGATTTCTTGTACAAAAATTCGTCCTGCAGCCCTTTCATGAATCCTGTTTGGCACCTTATTTATAGCAAGTTCCACTGCCCCATTCCTCTAGTACGCGGAAGTCTGGGACCGCTAAAATGAGCTGATTGAATGGCTGCGATAACCCTAAATTACTTACAACCACTACCGAAACTGTAACTTCCCCCTGAGATAGGGAGGGTATTGAACCCAACATAGTGGTAGGTAAAGGATCTGACTACACGAGACTATATAGTAATATGCTTGTGTGTCAGTAACGACTATGGTGACCAATGACGGTGTATATTCATGAATAATTCATGAGATTGAACAGTTTGGTAAAGCATAGTCTTTACCTGAGTGGTTCAGTAGGAAGTGATTTGTAACTAAAAAGCGAGTGGAATCGGCAAGGTAAAGCGGCATAGTAAAAAGAAGGTAATTGTGCGAAAGAGAAGACAAAAAGGGAAGGATTTGTAATTAAAAAGCTGGTGTAATTGAAAAGGTGGCATTAAGTTTAAAAATGAAAGATGAAAGTATGAAAAGGAAAGCAAAAGTTTTGCAAGCTTAGTCAACAATCATGATAGAGGGACAGGGAGATTCAGAATCAGGAGAGGTAGACAAAGAAGGAGAAAGGACTCCATGACTCAAGAAGAAAGAGCTGAAAAAAGGAAAGGTTGGGGATAAGAACGGCTGGGATAGTTCGGGAAAAAAGAGAGCAGGAGAGGGAAACAGATGTAACTTTAACCAATGGTAGAGGATGATAAAAATAACTTATGCTACTGTATTCTTACTTTGCAATACATCCAGCACCACTGTGTGGTGGGGTACTTGCTAGTAGTAACAATAATAGCAAGTAATCCTGCTATACACTGGCATTTGATGTACAACTTTTTCAAATTAGGAATAGAGTATTTTAATCCGATGTACCTATCCTTCACTACTTGTTTCAGTTACATCAATCTGCTATTTTTTTTCTTACTTTTCTTGACCCATTTACGCACACCACCTCTTTGTTTCTGATGATTCTTTACCACCAGGCTCAGCTATACTTGTACTGTTGTCATTGATCAACCGAGCTCAGGTTAATTCATGAATACACACACCACTGTACCATTGTCATCGGCATTAGATGACATTTACCAACCTGTTCTGAGGACTTTTACCACTTTAGCTCAGTTCATGAATTATTCATAAATACACACCGTTGTCGTCATCATTGGTCATCATCATTGTTGTTACTGACACACAAGAATAATATTATAATAATATTAGCTAGCAAGTACCCCCACAACACAGTGGCATATGATATACTAACTTTTTCAAATTACAAGGATGCAGGAGCATAAGAGGTATTTTTGTCCATTGTTATCACCACTTGGCTTTCCTTCTCCTCCCTGTCTTCCTGAGCTACTTCAGTTTTTCTTCCCTCGTGTCCTTTCTTCAGGTTCTTTTTCTTGGGTCATGGAGTCCATTCTCCACTTTAGTCTATCTCTCTTGCTTTTCAGTCCCTCTGTTCTCATGATTGTAGAAAAAGAAAATCACTGAATTTTATCTGCTGATGAGATGGCTAAAGGGTTAGTGAAACATTTCCCCTTGCAAATGCCATGAAAAGTATCTCATATCAGGTATAAACATGGTCCTAAACCATTTAACTCAAGACTAAGTGGATGCTGTATAATGGAATCCTTTTTATACGGCTATTTAGCTTTTTTGAAATTCATTTCCTGTTGTGGGTGGTTGTGGGGCGGGGCATCTTCGTTGAGCCGGTAAATGGTCATCAACAAAGAACACTCGCTCCAGTGAGGTTCTAATACAAATTTAGTTGACTGCCACCAGAGTCTGTGGCTTCAGCGGTACGCCCAGGATGATGCTCCAACCAGTACAGATTTATTGTTAGTTGGGAAAGGGTAAGGGACACACATGCACACCGAATTAAAAAATAAACAGACTAGCAAAAGTGATACAGAGCACATGCATATGGAAATCCCGGATGGGTGCCAGGCTGATACCTAGCCAGCCGGCTCATTGTCCCATGCCCACAAAACACAAAGCCAATGTGGCTTACAACATGATACAACTAAAAATAGAGTGTTTGTGCATATAATTGTCTCCTGTCCTTTCTTCTTGTATTCTCTTCTGTTTATCCCTTGTCCTTCTTCTTTGCTCCACTTCTTTCTCTTTCAATGGAGAGCGGACTCACAGTGGTACTTTGTGATGGTGCAGATAAGTTTTTCAGTCTAGGCCTTTTAGGTTTGATAGGCTAAACTATGGCTTTTAGGCTGGGAATATGGCTTTTAAGTTGGAATTATGGCTTTTACGGCTAGGACTATGGCTTTTTAGGCTTAGACTATGACTTTAGGCTGGGACTATGGCATTTTAGGCTTGGTCTAGGCTTTTTATTCTGGAACTATGGCTAGTAGGTGGAGACATGGATTTTTACGGTTGGACTATGCTTTTTTTTTGTAGGCTAGGAGTATAGCTTTTTTTTTTGGCTAAGACTGTTTTTAGGCTGTGGCTGTAGCTTTTTAGGATTCAACTATGGCTTTTTGGGCTGGCATTGCTGATTCTGACAGTATAGAGTGATTCTGGCAGCCATAACAGTGCAGGGAGTACTTTCTACAGCCTTGGCAGTTCAAAAATCATGAGTCTTTGAACTTCTAGTCATCTTTATTTTTTTTTTAATCTGGAAGAAATTCAAATCATGTAGTTCATCCAATATGTATTACTGACAAAAAAAAGCAGCATATCTTGATGAGATAGTGATTCTGATGGAGGTGCTTCACCTAGGGTTTTAGTTTGGTAGGCTAATTCAAAATTATTGGACTAGACTATGGTTGTTAATGCTTTCTTGGTGTTTGTGTGGCAATTCCATGCATAATATTGCACAATGCAACAAAGTGTATCTGGTGCTGAGGTTTACAGACATTATATAAAGCTATAGCAGAAGAAGTAAGGTTTTAAGCATCTGTTTAGACATTTGGGTGCTGCAAACACATTATTACCAGCAACATTAAGAAGAGAATGAAGGAGCTATGAATGAGTAAGTTATAAACAACTGCGTAATTCAGTTTATGACCTTGATAACTTACATATTCCAGAAAGTAAAGATGTGGCATATTGCCAGTTCACTCTTTGGTGCCAGCAAAATATGTTCACATTGTGTTGCCTCTTGTGCTGTAGCAAAATTAAAAGTGCATTTCTATCTACAACTGGGGTGTATACTGTGTTTCTTGATTTAGTCATACAGAAGCTAGACAATAAAATTGTTTAATGATATAATAAAGATAATTTCGCAAATCTAAGTCTGCTGGCAGCTTGTCTTGTCTGAGTACTTAAAATTGGAGAGGGAGAGTTTGTTGCTTAAAATGTCATATCAGATGTCTGAGATATATGGTCTTGTCAGAAATTGTTTAGTGGTAGCCTCCAATCAAGAAGCCTAGGTGAAGCCCCTCCATGAGAATCACTATCTCATTTAGATATTCTGCTTTCTCCTGTACTGGTTCATACATAGCGATCAACTTCATGATCAGAATTCTTACAGAATAAAAAAAAATATGATGACTTATACTTCTAAAACTCAACAGAATTGCCAAGACTATTGAAATTACTCCCTACACTGCTATGGCTGCCAAATCACTCTTTACTGTCAGAATCCATAGCCTCAGCTTAAAAGCCATTAAAAACACACACCATAATCCAAGTCTAAAATCATAATCTAAGCTTAAAATGCCATGTACTAGCCTATAAAGCCACAGTTCCAACTTAAAAAGCCATTATTCCAGCATTGTTGCAGCCTTTAATAGCCGCAGTCCCAGCCTAAAAAAAAGCCAGTCTTTGCTTCACAAAACCCTGCCCATAACAGGAAGTGAAACTTAAGAAACCTAAATAGCTGTAAGGAATGGTGTTATTATAAAGCATCCACTTAGTTTTAAGTTAAATGGTTTTGGGCCATGTTTATGCGTGATATGAGAGTACTTAACATGGTATTTGCAGGGGAAAAATTTCACCACAGTTACCCTTTAAAACTTAGTAGCTCTTGAAAACTAAAACTGGCAGTTTTTGAAAATACATTTGGTATAGTCTTCAATGCCATAGTAATCATCATCCATTATGACAAAAAAATAAAACAAGTTTTAGAAAATATTCATTTTATAGGTTTGTTAGAATTGTTCTAGTCTGCATAATAGAAATGGCTATAAAAGAATAAGCAGATAGATATACAATTTTCATCTGATACTGTACTGTCTGTAGCTAATTCAGAGTCTATTGTAACTTTTCGTCTTCATGCAAAATTCACAACTGGTTCTTTTCTAAAGCTGTAGTCTGATGCTTTCTGGTGGAATGACCATTTAAATGCTGTAATTCATCCTCATGCAAATGTCACTCTAATACATTTTACGCCATTTTTTTTGACGTCAAGATTTTGCGGTAGTTCGTCATTAAACGTAACTAGTTAACGAGCTAAGGTCGAATGGTTATTTCCCTGAGCGGTAAGACGGGACTTTCCCTAACTGCAATCAGCTGTATGGATTCTCATCGTTCTACTAGCAGCAGTAAACAAAGTCGAAATCAGTCACAGAATTGTTGGCTGGTTTATTACTAACTTGGAGCCAAGCCTATCCAAGAGGTCATCTTTTTCAAGAGCTGAAGAAAAGCTGAAGGAGTTTAATACTCCCAAGGCTCCCAGGATTCGGTATTCTGACAACATCAGGGCGATGCAGTTGGAGTCCTACGGGTTGTGCAGCTCCAGACGGAAGCTAAAACGCTGGCTGCGATAGGCAGTAATGCCGTAAAACTTGATACCTGCTAGGGCCTGAGATACAACCGTAGCTAAATCAGCCATACCTGTGCAACAATTAGCGGTAAACTGGCGCCCTTGCACAAATACGCATGCGCTATTTTGTGACGTCGCGTTTACGTGTACTAAAGGCCCACAATCCGCTGTAAACGTCATCATTTGATGACCCTTACCGTGCATAATTTTTTTTGGTGAAAAACAGCCACAACTCACTTAATTTTCAAGGTATAGCTACCAAAGTTATACATAATAATTATAAGGCAATTTTACATCATGTGTCAAAATTTTAGAGATATAACTCAATAAATTAAAAAATCCTGGCTTAAACACTTTTTTCTTAAAATTTTAAATATTTCGAGATTCAAATTTCGTGTGCCCACAAATTAGGCTCATATGAAACTTCAGGTATTAAAGTATCAGTATACCAAGTTATAGAGATAAGGACAAATAATTTCTCTTTTTTCAGCTTAAACACTTCCAAATTCACTGTCTTGAAGCTCCCAGTTCCATCACCTATAACCACAAAAATAACCACAAACCCACAAAATAGTTTTGTCTGTGTGTTAATACGACATTAATGTATAATAATACACATTTTTAGCTTTCTATTACACATACTTGAGAAATTATAGCAGAATTAGCAACCTTAACCAAAAAGCTAAAAAATCCACTCTTTAAGCTGGAAGCACTGTACACCCTAAGGCATATAATACTGTCTCACTTGCTTCGCTCGCCAGCCTATAAACAAGTTTTTTTTATCATAGCTAAAAAAGAGCTCATCCATAGCTATAGCCCTAACATATTTGCAAATATTGTCGAGTTTTTTTTAATCTACAGTTTTCTTAGGAGCATACTGAAGTTAAAGTGTATTTATTTTTTTGATGGCATACTGAAGTCAAACTGCATTCCCTGTCTGTAATTTTTAGCCTCTATATAGTTTTCTTGAAGCCACAGTAGTATTTGACAGTAAACTATAATCAAAGTGTAGTTCCTTTTTATTGGTCTATTGAATATTAGCTGTTTAATGACTGAAAAAATGTAGTGTTGTTTGTTTATAGCTCTTATAAGATAGCTTCACATCAAGATTCAGTATGATTGTACATTCACATCTAAAAGTACTGCATCTACGGCAAAATGGTCTGACACTGAATGAGTGAAATACTCTTATTGCTCATTCCATTTTTTCCCTAGAGCATTGTTTGATTAAGATATGAGGGGAAATAACACACTATATTGTTTGGCTTTACGTGGTTATCAGAAATACTATTTTTTAGCAGGTAATTAATTACCAGACTTGTGCCACATATCCTACATCACTGCCTCGGCATGGACTAGGAGTCAGTCTCAGGTAATTTATCATGTATGATACATCCCATAGTATATTATTATCCATATAGGGACAATTAAAAATAATTGTTTTGTAGTATTTGTAATATAAAGTCAAAATTTAAAGGTTTTTTTTTTAATTTCTACCTGTGTTTATTTTATTTGGGTAATTTATCAGTAAATATTAAGATGTGGATTTTATGTTTCAAAGAGAGAAGCAAAAAATATGTGATAAAATTGTTGAAATAAGTCAAAAAAAAATATTTTCATTTGAAGGATTCAATTTTGTTGCTATTAATGATTTCTATATGTATATACTGCTGTAATTAACATAATAGCTATAATAAATAAGTGAAGTTCAATTAATAAACAAAAACACTTATGCTTGAACAAGAAAAATTTGATGATTCGTAACGATATTTTGTCAAATTATACTACATTTCCTTTCTAAATTAAATGATAAGGGTGTGTATTGACAATGGGTCAACATTCTAGTCAAGACTAAGGTTATCAAGTTCTGACCCTTCATAAAAACTAAATTGAAACTTTCTCACCTAAAGGGGTATGGGGGAAAAGCAAAGGAAAAATGTGAAAAAATCTTATCTCCGGCGACAACTAAGATTTTTTCACATTATTTTCCTTTGCTTTTCCCTAGACCCCTTTAGATGAGAAAGTTTCAATCAAGACTACTAAGGTGGGTATATTATTTTCAAAAGCTAATTTTTGTCACTGTGATCACAATAATATCTCACAAAATCTACCATTTTATTGTTACTGAATAATACTGCCATCATACCTGTGGTTTTAAATTTGTAGTGATGCATACACTCAATGGCACAGGGAAAAAGCAGGGTAGGGGGTGCTCCAGAGTCTAGAGCTCTCCCCTTGTAATTGTTGATGCGCTATCTAAAAAAGTGATTTCTCATATGAATTCCTTTAAATGTTTAAACCTGGAGCCCTCCCCCCCCCCTTCCCCCCCTCCCATATTGAAACATGTTCCTACACTACTGTTTATGATTAATAATTCTATTAAGTTAAGTATTATTAATTTATTACAGCAGATAAAGTAGTTAGCTTTAATTTATTGTTTATGGTATTTCATGCACTATTATGAATATGTTCAAATAATTGTTGTTTAAAATAATTCTAATTTTCACCTAGCTCTTTGATGGAGGTCGAGATCTCCTATTTTATTGGCTTGTATTTACTACTTCAACTGGTCTCAGCTATTTTTGATACGATTTTCATCAAGAAAAGTACTAGTATTTGTCAGCAGAGTGGTGGAACACATTTTAGGAATACTTTACTTGCCACTTGTATTTAACTATACTTCACCATTTGTATTTTAATGAGATTGTTAAATATGCTACTATATTCACACATAAAGTCTGAAAGCAATCTTGTCATACTATAGAAAAAAAATTAACACACATTGATATACCTTAAGGGTGGCCGCACATAGCAATGTGCACTACCTGTAGATCCAGACATTAATTTATTCCCCACCAATACCCCACCATTCGATAATATGCGAGCAGAAAAAAATCACACTGTAGCAGCAAAGTCCTCATCTGAGCTCATGCCACAAGGTGCACCAGGCTGCCTCTTTTCCTGTAGCCGTTCTCCAGGCTCTGTGTATATGAGCTCGAGCCAATGGATCAAGCAGGCTCGACTTCTGAGGAGCAAAGACTTCATAAGCTGCATAGCTCTAAGACCTTCGCCTTGGGCTATCTCCAAGAAACTGCCCTCTCTTCTGACTCTCTTGTTCTTTTGCATTGATGTTTGTTTACTCTTGATATAGGTGGGCTCTTTTTAACAACCTACTGAAAATAAATTGCTCACGGTGGGGGGGGGTTATTTCATAAGAATTGTGAGTGGAATAATAGTTCCAAATTTTGTATCAGTTTCTTGGAATCTAATAATGAGAATGACAATTTTTTACACATGGGTAAACCTAAACAAAATGAACTGCACCACAACTTTAATTTTTCAATATCTTATAAAAAATGCGAATAAATAATATTGAATTGAAAAAGGACTCGTTGTTGTGCAGTAGAGTATCGGCTCAACTAGTAGTGCACCAAATTGTAGAGCTCAAATTTACCACACTGCTCCAAAAAATTGTTACTAAGTTTTATAACCGGCCCCGATATTTCCTCCAGATTTCCTCTAAAATTTGTGAGCGGCACCTTCGGCAGGTCCTTTATCCTTGTGTTGTAGTGGAGAAGCCCCTGTAAGTATATAATAGTAGTAATCGTGCATAGCAAACATCAACAAAAAATTGCATAGGCAGTGTGCGGCCACCCTTAAACCATTCACCTCAAGGATGATGCAACACTGGAAAAATTATTTCCCCCTAAACGAAAATAACTAAATATTTGCTATGGCATCTAGAGCAGGGCTAGTGCATTGTTCTATTGCATATATTGTTACAATAGAAATAGTTACTACACAACTAAGGTAGTTGGCTAAAAATAAGCTTTGTGTTGGTTTGAACAATGGCAAGAAAATTTTCTGCAACTGAGGTGGTGGATCTTGTCTGCGACAACTTTTCCTACAGTCAAAGTGAGGAGGAGAGGGTAGACGAGACATATAGCTACCGTGGAGGTACTACTGTCGAGTCTAGAGAGTTGTACTTGCTCGCTAAAGCTGCCATTTTGTTGCTAGATGAAGAAACTACAAGTGTGTAACTTGGAAGCTACTAGAACGCAGTAGGTAGTGAGATACCAGCAGCTATGTCGAAGAGGAGATGGAAATTGATATTCCAGATAAGACTAACATATTATATTTATGGTGTATATTCATGAAATTCGAGAGAAATAGTTTTCTTGATAACATGGCGGTAGGTTTTACTTTACCTAATAGCTTTCCTGGGAATATCACGCTAATATGGTCACACCTCTGACCTTTCATTTACTAACTCTCACCAATAAGTGATGATCTGATTTGTTCTCTGAATTACTTTGACCTTTCCCCCCATCCATTCAAAGAATAATGTCTTTTCTTCTGTAAGCTATGAATATTCAGATTATGATGATGATGGTACTGACTACATCTATTCAAGTTTATGAATGGAAAATGAGGAGTATTAAGGGAATTGCTAGAGGGAGGAGAGTAAGTGTGAGGAGAAAGACTGAAATTGTCAACGAAATAAAAAAAAAATTTCTTGTTTTTTTGCTGAGCTGGCAGACACACCTCCCTGGGTATCAGTGGGCAACAACATTGCTGGGTGAAATGACTATTAATAAAAACCAGTAAAAAATATCTATTCATCCTCACAGCAATTGCTTGGACTGGAATGAATGGAATGCATATAGGTATAATGATACAGTTATGTTATGGTCACCATATTGTTGCTAGGCAACCAAATTTGACCACATGTGACAGGATCTGAGAAAGCAGCCCTAACATACATGTACTCCACATGATTGCTTTTTTTAACTCCTGATTTTTTATATCAATTATTGAATATTGTTAATTTAGAAAATGGATCACTGAATTTTACCTGCTGGTGAGAGGGTTAAGATATTCTTTAGTGGGCTGACTTCTTTTCCCAAATGATACGACTACAATTGCTATGTACAAGTTTAGCAGCAATAAAACCCTCTGGGTTAACTCTGATTTTCTATCACTAACATTCCTGTAAAAAAAATTGATTTCTAATCGTACTGCGCAAGTTTCTGATAGCTCCATTTTAGACTAAATGTTTTCAGTCATACTTTCATTGACTTTTGCTTTACAACTTGGTCATGAATGTAGGAGCATTATTTAAAATGCCTCGGAGCAATATTATGGTAGCTTATTGGCGTGTTTGTCAATCGTCTCATTTCCTTCGCTTTCTCGTGGATACTTTTTGTGTGCTTCATCACATATGGCATGCAAGCTAAAAGGATTAATTATCAACGGAATGCATCAAAAGGATTCATTCAATGTATTTTTCCTGCAAGTAGTGAGCTAGCTCAATACGAGCTACAATTTTCAATTACGTAACAAAGCCCAGAATAGTTCTGTTGAAAACCCAGATGTAGTAGTCTATATCTGTTCAGTTTATTACAGAATGTGAAAGAATCAAAATTGAAATATACATAGCTATTTGGCATGCAATAAAAAGTAGTGCCATGTTTTTGCAGATACTTGTATGCCATTGGAATGCATTCTTATTAATGTTAAAACGTAGTGAAAAGTTTGTTGGCGAGTGAGCAAAGCGAGTGAGGTGTTACAAATTGAGAATCGAGGATATTTGTTTGTTTATCATATATGTTTGGACATACATATGGCATTTTTGTGCTAGCTCAGTGGTCGACCCCTTCCCAAGCTTTACTAAACGGAATCCTCTGGATTATTGATCTTTACAAGTACTTATCCCAAGAAATTGAATTGTCCACCACTGCTTTCACTGCTTTTGCAGGTGCAGATACAACTTACAAACGTACCAGAGTTCATTTTTAGTAACCCTCAGCACGCATGCGCGAGAGGGTTATAGTAATCATCCTGTCTGTTTGTCTCTGTTTGTCTGTCTGTTTGTCTGTCTGTTTGTCTGTCTGTCACACTCTGATTTTGGAGAATACTGACAATTAACAGTTGATTTGGGTATGAACTTACTCAGGACGAAGATCTAGGACCTTTTATTGTGCTACTTTTTTTAATTTCGGGCTTATCGTTGAGAAAACGTACCAGCTTTTATGGGCAACGCCCCCTAGCGCCACGTCATAATCACGTGAGCAAATAATTTCTTGCAGCCAGCGGTAGTTTGATTTATGCTCAGGGAAGTTGACGGAGTTGAAAGAAGTGAAGTTTCGCGTTGAAAATGCATATCGGTGAGTGTTTCTGGTTAGTTTAGCTTCTTCTCTTATGAAGAGAGCGTTTCCATACACCATTTTCATTGGTCGAACTATTTTGATGCCTCATTAAAATAGCTAACAGATTGCTTGTTCTTTTGGAAGGAGATTATTTTGCAATAGCTAGGTAGTGTATAATAGCACTGAGGGTTCGCACCTTTGGTGCTTCATTTGAATTAGTAGAGGTGGTAAGTTAATGCGCCACTTTTGTACACCCTAGCAACAGTGTTGTTCTTATTTGAAAATTCACTGTCCAATAGTCTAACCACGATGTAAGTCTTAATGTGTGTGAAAGTATTGTGCTTTACAGCTACTGCTTAGAAATAGTACGAAGTAAGCATTTAACTAACAAATAAATATTGTTAGCTGCCTTTACACAGCTTTTTCAGCTATTTCAACGATGAGCATGTCTTAAATAAATGGTGGTGTGCTTGAGCACAAATGGCGAGTGAGTCTCTGTGGGCGGAGAGGATAGAGTGCTGGAGACAGAGACAGAGACGAGAGAGAATGAGAAAGAGATGAAGTCAAAGAAGAAGAACAAAGAGAAGAGGAATGCATGAACATTGATGTTGTGTCATTGAAAGACAGTTATGTGTGTAATTATTTATTAGCATAGTGAATCGCAGTGTGTGTTTGTAATCTTTAGTGTTTGTAATCTTTAGTGTATGCGTATGTCGTGTTGTGCTTATTTCGTGTCCGGATGTCCCGTGACCACACCCCCACATTATTTGTGCGCATGTGTGTCTTCTGCCATATAAGCCAGGACACGCATGCGTATCCTCAGTTCCCCCTATATTCGCATTCTGCTAGTTACAGATTAATACTCTGTCAAAGGGTGCGGAGGGCGAACTCTGGTGGCAGCAGGTCACCAGAGCGTACGAGTAAGTGTGTGTGGGATAACTTCTCCTCTACCTCTGGCGACTTACCTTCAGGCTTATAGCCTTTACCGGTTGAGCCAATCCAGGTTCTCCGTGGCCTGTGACCGCCACTCCACAGTCTCCCTAGTTAGGTTACATAAAACTACAGCATTGTAATTAATGTTAGCTTCTAATGCTCCAGCTACAAAAAAAAAAACGTCGTGAGTTTTTAAATTATGTATAAACGGTAAAGGGGTTTCAGTGCTATAGTAACCACTCGCCGGAACTGTTTGACTAAAACAAACAAACAAAAAAACGAAAACAAAACCGGGCATTTCTAAGGAATTACCTCGTAGGTTTAACCTATAAGACATGTTTACAGCTGTAGTAACCGAAAAAAACTGTGCAAAGGCATTTAATATTAATTTTAATATTTAATATATTTCTTTGTTAGTTAAATGTTTACTTTGTGGTATTCTTTAGCAAAGCAGTAACAGCAACGCACAACTGTTTCACACACACACATGTTCACTGGACATACTAACACAAGACTTACCTTCATGGTAAGACTATTGGACAAAGGATTTCAAGTTCAGAACAGCATGTTGCGTAGGGCGTGTAACAATGACAAACAGCGCTTTAACTTACCATTATAATAGAAAGTGAGCTCCGGTAAGTATTAACTGCACCCACAAAAGATAATTCAAAGCAGTAAACAATTCTGTTTCATAGGATGATATGGGTCAAGATCGATAAACCAAACAATTCTGTTCAGTGAAGTTTGGGACAGGGTTGACCACCAAGCTAATACAAATACGTGAGGGTCCAAGTACAAAATAATGTACGTACATCTATACACATGTACAAACAAACAAATATCCCCGATTCTCTAGTTACCCCTGTATAGTGTCTCGCTTAAATCGCTCGCTCACCCAATATAGGATTAGGTTCAGGCCTGTGTTGTAATTCCTAAGAGATGCCAAATGTTTGTTTTTAAGTCAAACAGTCACGACAAGTGGCTGCCATGGCATTGAACTCCTTTACAGTATAAATGTAATTTAAGAACTCGACCGTTCTTTTGTAGCTGGAGTATGAGGAGTTAAAATGAATTGTATTACAATACTATTGTTTTTTTCCTTCTAACCTAACTATATAGGGAGGTTTGCTTGCCATTTGTGCTCAAGCACACCACTAGCTTGCTATGTGTGAATGATTTTATCTCAATATAGTTTCGGAAATGTTGCATTCACGTAATTAGAAAGTAATTAAATGGTTGTCAGGCCTATAAATTTAAGTTGTTCAGGTTTTGGTAGCTCCTTAACAACAGCATTATAGGCAGCAAACAGTCAACACTATCAATTAAAGCACTTTATTGTTTCTTGTATCAATTGAATCAAAGTAATTAGTTACACATTGATTAAACTCCTATAAAAGCAGGCCTACATAATTCATGATTGCTTTCCCATGTGCATTTTTAGTGGCTGTCTTGTGAGTGTGAAAACCCTTTGCTGCAGATAATCTGCTATCCTCTATTAGATGGTAGCTCTATTATAGCTGCCCTGTAAACTGGTCATAGCTTTGCTATTGTGCTCACTTGCTATACTTGGCTGCAAAATCAGGTTATCTGGTACTTCTCTCCCTCAGCATAACTAACCAGCAAGGACCATATGTGTTCTCACATCGAGCAAAATTATATCTACTCACAAGTTAAGAGCCAACGAATTCTCTAAAACACCTAGTCAGCTTTGCATATGGCATGAAATAATTACTCAATAATCATTTATTTCTATACTATATTGAGGATATTTTTAGTTTTTTGAATATTAGCTACAAATAAACAGTACAACAATTTTTGTTCTATCTATAAATAGAACAAAAATGAAATGTTCTGTATTTTTTATAGTTGCTTACCTCAAGTACTAGCACTTCAGTAAAGTCAAAGTTTGTTTGCCATTTTGAACATCTAAATACCAGTATAGTGCCTTAAGCAGATCCTTGTAGCCACTAAGAAGACAAATTTAATTGTTTAGGGAAGAGTCACTGTGCCATCGGCAGTGCTACTAGATAATGTGAAATGTATGTCCATGTATATCAATTGGCTCAAATTTGCACAGGCCTGATAGTGTCTCACTGTACTACTCACCAAAAATGTGACATGACTAAGTAGGCTGGAGACATTTTCTTGGTTTTGGTTTATGTGCTATAAATACTCACTTGTACAATGCTGAAGCTCTCAAAATTTATGGCCCATCCTTCAGTTCAGTAAACTCTTGTATTATAATTACAAAAGAAAAAGTAACATTCCCGGACCTCCAATGCTTAAATAATTTAGCATTCTTGTTTTAGCCACCAATTTGTATTATCAATGAGACATGTTTTATAATCACAAACAATTGAGCTTGCTAAAAATTCAATATATAATATGATTGGCAATCACTCTAATAGACTTGTCATTATAGTGCTTAATATTAGCTTTATTATTTGTCTTTCCAGAATTGCAGATTTTATAATTCAATTACTTTTTGTGACTATTTGGCTACTGAAAACCAAATGCTATACTTTGATGCAGAATTATGGCATCAAATTGATTTCACTAATATGGGATTATTCTTATCTTTGTGTAAAACAATTTGATATATTTTCAAAAAAACAAGGAATATCGTACAGGTGTGGACACTATCACAGAAATGATGTCCATCAAAGATTAATAAATGGTTTTATACAAAGAAGGACAAATTGGGAAATGAGAAATACAATGGTACTTGCTCCTGAACTTATTTCATCTGGAAATTGTGGTGCACTTCTATTGGGAACTATGTTTGTGTGGTATTTTTATAAAAAGAAGATCAAACGGTGCAAGAAAGAACAATTAAAGTCACTTTTCTGTTTTGATCATTATTGTCAAGAAAGGTACAAATTAATTTATTAAATATTTTTATGCAATATTGTAAATATTCCATAGAAAAAACAAGAAATGGACAACCCAAAACACATGTTCCACCTTTCATTTCTTCTCAACACTTGCTGTGACAACCTTGAAAAAATTCCGCATGGTCTTCATGAATATCCAACTAAATTACTCATCAAGAAAGTTGTTACTATCAGGAGATGTGGAGTTAAATCCTGGTCCTGATCTACAAGGTAGGTCATCAGATACAGTTTTATAATAGTATTATAGCATTATGATTTCAGGACACAATTTGTATTTTGAAACATTAGTAAGTATTATAAGCAGGCCCGTAGCCAGAAATTTCAAAGGGGGGGCTCACGGGTATGGCTGCGAATTGGACTACATGGAAGAGAATGTGCCCTTTTGATGGAAACAAATGCATAAATTAATTTCCAACGCTATTTCCTATTGTTTGTTCATTTCAATTTTAGCTTTCTACCCACTCATTTTGTTATTTAGCTATCTAATTTATATTAAACCAAATCAATAAAACCAAAGTATATTTTTAATTGTAAAGTATTATCAAACAACAACAAAAATAGTTATAATATTGTTAGCTTGACAGCAAACTGACTGATTGCATTCGTCTTGGGTTTTTCTCTAAAAATGATTTACATACTTCATTAACATCAATGCTAGTTTCATAGTTCATATGTATTAGAGCAAGAGAACTCAATCATTCTTCTGTCTGGGTGCTAAGTATGAGTTCAGCCTCTTTAAAGCTGATGCAGATCGCTCACAAGAACATGAACTCAGCGGAATAGTGGCAAATAATTTCAGGAATGTAAACAAAATTTAGAAAACCATGCTCACTACATTGCTGGAGAACCTCATGTAGTGTATGGGGTCTATTTGGTGATGGGATCAAGAGCCACTTGTGTTTCCATCGATAAAACTCCTCATCCACAATACCTGCATTAGGCAAATCTTCTGAATAAAATTCAACGGCATCTTTTATATCAGAAGGAGAAGATGACTTAGTTATAAATGTAGGTAATAAACCTTGCAAGGAAGTAGCTGGCTTTGTATGCCTGTCAAATCGACAGCTAAGATAGCTGATCAGCTGATCTAAAAAAATAATAGTTATAGTGGTCTTGTAATACTCTTCTGGAGAATCACTCTGCTGATTCATGCGATGTTGCTGTCTTTGGCAAATACTTGGTACTGTAACAGACACATCAGACCTTGCAGCTAATCGACAACTATGCTGAAAGATGCGTTCAGAATAATTTTGTATGTCACTCCTCAAATCCTTCAGTTCCTTAATACAATTTTGTACTAGTGCTATACCTGTCACAAATATCCTGTTTATTCCCTTAAAGTTTAACCACAGCCTCTTTCATGTACACTAATAGTGTACGTTGCAGGGTAACCAGAGAAAATATGAACTGAAAAGCTTCCAAAATCTTTAGATACGCCAAAGCATTCTTTTTATCTTCTGCTGACCATCCATCATTGTAAAACTGTAACTGAGTATCCCCATAGAGAATAACTTCACACGTCTTCACCAAAAATGGATGACAGAGTGTAAACCTCTCCCAACCTTCAATATTTTCTACTCAGCGGGTAATGCGTACATTCAAACAATGGTGTGCGAGAAGTTCCACTATTGTGCTTATTACCAGTAACATTAACAAACCGCTTTCAAAAGAGCATCCCGTTTAGGAGAATTTTTTTATCCAGAGTGTAATACTTTTAACCTGATCAATGTAGTTTCTGATAGGAGGCAAAGTACAAGAACTCAAAATAGCTAAATTAAAGGAATGCCCAGCAAAATGAGTATAAATTGCTTTAGGCTGCTTCTCTCGTATCCTTTTCTGTACACCTGACCTCTCCCCACTCATCGTTGAAGCCCCATCATATCCCTGACCTCTCAGGTTGTTTAAAGACAGTCCAAGTTCTTCCAAACAACCAGTAATAGCTTCATATATGTCAATGGCACGTACTCTTTCTAACTTTATGAAAGTAACAAAATCTTCACAAATATCATTATTGGCATCAACATATAGCCAAATGTTCAATATTATGGCTGGAAACTTCATCAGCTAAAACTGAAAAAATTTTAGCTACCTTTACTTTTTCAACAATACCAGCACGAAGCATATCATAGCCAATGATGTTCATCTGTCTCAGCATAGCTTTTTAGCAATGCTAAAAAATTTCCCGGATTTTTTTGGTGAGCTAATCTTTTCAACATCACCACGGAAAGGTATACCCTGCTTAGCTAAGTGAATGACACCACGAACTATTTGTTGAAGAATATGTGTATTCTCAGTCATCTGGCTTTGAACTATTGCATTTGTAGCAACATCAATTCTTTGCTTGGGATTTAGTACTGTACTTCTCAATGTGTCAGCTGCTAGTACAGAATCCAAATGGTATTTCAGTTGTGAATGGTTAGATACAGTGCTATTGAGCTTTTCCCTGAAAGGTTGATTCACAAGAAAGTCTGTAAGAATAATAGAACAAGGGCCACACATTATTGCATCTAATTTTGGGCTGTACAGTATCGCTCTATCCAACTCGTATTAAAGCGATGATTTTTACCATGATGCAATGTAGTTGGCAATGTTGAGGGGAGTAAAACATGATTATAAAGGTAGGAGTATTTTGCATCACTAGAAAGATTTTTTACAACTTCAGAGAGACAGTGTTCCTCTGCACTGTTAGTGGTCACTATTGAATTACATGTTAATTCCTCACTCTCGGGTAGAACAGTTTGTATATCAGTAGGTTTGGTTTCTAGAATCAAAAGCACACCACATTATTGCCAGCTATATTTTCCTATAATATATTTTACCAATGTTGGTGGCTGGTTTCTTGAAAAAAAAAATCGAATGTACTTTGAGTCCCTCTTTCTTTCATCTTAACCTTACAAGAAGTTTAAGCTGACAGCAGTTCCAGCTGCTTTTAATTTTCAGTGTAAGCTGCCCAAGTGGTATTGTGGTAAGTGTGACAATTAACACTTATCAAACATATAATATGTGTCAATTGACTTACTATACTGAAAGGATTATGTTTATAGAATTAATGCATTCAGATTGTATGAAACCAACTAATGTATAAAAATATGCATTAATAATATTGACTAAGCATGCATCATATTTCAAAAGGGGGGCTCACGTGAGCCCCCGTGAGCCCCTTCTGCCTACGGGCCTGATAAGAACTCAACGAGTTTTGATTTTCTTAGTATAGCACAAAACATTTTCTCTTAGTTATTAAAGCTTTGAATAGTGTGTGACTGAGAACAGGTTATCTTATTTCTACTATAATATGTCCAAGTTGAGTTGGCCATATGAAAAACTTGAATAACTTTGATTTGAAGCAGCTAAGTTTCAGGGGTTGAACTATCGGAAAGCTTGCGCCAAAGAGGTTAAATATATTTACTCATGTAAATTCCAAAACCGGAGGGAAAGTGCTATTCCATAACTCAATAAAAAAGTCTATGGAAATAGAAAAAAACACAGCTTTCCCGCTCTGCATATGCCCGAATTTTGTCACATGGTTACTTGTAGAGTTTTCATTGAGATTTTAAACAACAAACTTGTCCCTTCTCCAGTGGGTATTTTTCTGGATCGTTCCATTAATAGTGTAAGCTATGATCTTGGAAGTGTATGTAGCTGTTGCGTCTATGGTACAGATAAGTCTAGTAGCAGGTAGGGTATGTTTTTTCTCTGTGTACTGAGCTGTAAATAGAGAAATGCAAACATTGAGGTAATAGCATTAGTGCCATTAACCATGTTAAAAAAAACCTCAATCATATCCAAACTGTGTGATTGTTAGAGCTGTTTTTAGGCAGAGTTCTTACATGTCGCAATTGTTTTTGTTCGAATTGGTGCCATTATAACCACACCCACTTAACCACACCAGCTCATTTCTTCAAGTAATGAGTTTGGTAAAAAAAAGACAATATAGAAGTTTCTTAATCAAATGAACCAAGTATTTAATCTATGCTCTGAGTATCCAATAAAGTCAAATGCCATTGTAATCACACCACACAATTCAGTACAAGCCATTTTTATTATGGGTTCATGTCAAATTTATAAGTTAAATTATAATTGCTATGTAGAGTATATATTGTATAGCTAATATTATAGCTACTTGGACACGCTAAAATAAATAACCCAATGCCCCCCAAAAGGCTTCAAAAAATTGAATTCACAATAATTTGGGCTTACAAATGGCTGTTTTTTGTGACAGTCATACCTTTATTTCCTTCAAACATTTTCAAGTATGTGTGGCCAATAACTAAATGGATAGAGACCTAATAGTACAGTAATGGCCATTTTGCAGACCAACAATGCTGGAAAGACCTGTGAACTATGTTTGTTTTATCCAAAACATCTCTTTGGAATAGTAAACGAGGGACCAGACTAGTTTAGAGTTTCCGAACATTTTCTAAAAGGCTCAATATTAGCTATTTAATCCCAACAGATGCCATTTGGACTGCTTCAGTTCACCCGCCCAAGTTCGACCACGGCCCAAGATCTGGTAAAGAGTAGCAAAAATTAATAGACATGCCCCATTTAGTTAAAATATTGGTACGGCCATGGTTGCACTACCACAGCCATTCCAATGCCCCTGCATTGAACAGGAAACTTTCAACTAATTGGTTCACTTGCCATTTGTGTGCTAAAGTACATCCTATCAGGTTAACACAATTTCCCACTCGTTTCCCGTGCTACATGCGGCGGGATTTAGTCACGCGCCAAATGCATTCCTCTTTTGCCACATTTGTGGTCGCGCCGACTCAGCGTGGATATTGAAATTAAATTTAGACATTTAAGTTCATGTTTTGTTGTGAGGCATTATTATTTCTGCTTGTTTGAGCTATGTTGAAAACTGATGAGGTTAATTGAATATAAACAGACACAAATACAAAATATAGTTGTGATTAAAGTTGAAGGTGGATCTCAGCCGAGTTGGTCTGAATTCTCACAATAAACTCATCTAATAGAAGAAAAAGAAATTGGCATAAACACAGCTGAGAAGCACACAGTTTAAGTAACAAAAAGCTTAACTGCGGCTGTATTACAAGTTACTAACTCTTGAAATATACTGGCTATTGGTATTTGCTGTTGAACGGGTAGACAAAAAATTACCAACATTCTATCAGATGGTCCTGTACCCTTCTACGACAACAGGACACGCCGCCTGTACCATTTCCACACTCGCAACTTAAGCTTATCACGATACAAGGCTAGAAACTTGACCACCAGAGAAGAAGCCGCTCATTGTTTAAAAAATGATTAAAAGACCATCCGCATGATCAATTGAACCGCTCCACGTGACTAAAAGCAGGTGCGTTTTGAGCTAGAAACCTGTGGGTTTTTTCTATTCTCATAGAATTTTGCATTGAGTTTTGGAATAGCACTTTCGCTCTGGTTTTGGAGTATACTGAGGAAATGCTTTTAACCACTTCAGCGCAAGCTTTCTAATGGTGCAACCCAGGATGCATAGCTGCTTCCGTTCAAAAGTTATTCAAGTTTTTTTCTGGCCAACTTAACTTGGACAAACTATAGTAGCTGTAACACAAACCACTTTCACACACACACGTCCATTGAATATACCAGTATAAGACATATGTATTCACTCCGTGACTTAATTAGTGATTGGACAACAGAGTAAGAACATTACTATTGCTTAGGATGTTTAATATTAGACAAAGAACTCATAAATCAGGATTACTTATGACTGCTAATTTGAACAGAAAATGTACTCCAATAAGTTTGTAAGACATAACTGTGTTTTGCAACATTCAGAACATGTCAGACACAATCTATTTCTAAGAGATACACAATTAACTTTAATTAGATGATACGGATTATAACCAAAGAACTCTGTTTAGTGCGAGCATGGAAATGGTGTTGATCACTAAGCTAACATCACACATAAAATGCAAAGGTGAAAGCACAAAATGACATACATGGTCCACACTTATAACATACAAAGAATTGCCAAATTTATTGTATTACCCCTGATAGTGTTTCACTCTCTTATTTGCTCGCTAAAAATATATATTCTATTCTCAACAATTCACTCTTAATACTGTCACGGTTGCTTCGCTCACTCAACAACTAAATTACCTGTCATTGTAGGAAAGCAAATCTATCACTATTTTTTTTAATTATCACATTAGTACTGAGCTTCAACACAAATGGCAAGCAAACTGGCTTATATTTTGTAAATAAATGAAACCATTGACAATTTAATTAACAAGAAAGTCTAACAACTTTAGCTACAAGTAAACAAGTTAACAGTGCTGTACTGCTGAATGTTGTGAATTTCACAATATTTCTTGTGACACAGTAGGTAGAGCCGACTGCTTTTACTCTTGTCTCATCAGAAGAATGCCTCATTAGTTGCGTTTTCCATCTGCTGCACATTATCTGTACGTAAGAAACATAGATATAGCTGAAACCGACGAGATGAACTGAACAGCGCCCGAAAAAACTCCCTCTTGCTAACAAAAGTACAGAATCATACCTTAGTATCCACCCCAGTTTCACGTGCATCGTTGACATTTGTGCGTATAATTGTGTTAGATTCACATGACTAAATTGCTTCCAGTTCAGTACTACATGCATTCCTCATTTACTACGCTTGCAGTCGTGCCAACTCAACTTGGACTGACTATAATTACCTAAAGAATAGTACAATAAATCTTAAAGCAAACATCTGACTAGGAGATAAATATGCCTTTAAAACAGTTTTTTAAGGGTTCCACAGTTTCATTTGTCACCACAGCAGTTATTTTTGCTCAAAACTTGGCGATAAATCCTTGGTAAGGTAAAATCTAAAAGCAGTAGTGTGTTCTTTGTCATTCATTTTGTCTTGCAAGTATAACTGGCTTCATTGAATTGTAGCATTAATTAAATATTGCTTTTTTTAGTGTTCAATATATTTTTTTGTAGAAATTTTGGCTCATTTAGTGAAAGACTTGATTGAAGTACAACATAAATACTTGACCTTTGGAGTTCAACTTGGAGTACCTTTAGACAAGATAAAAACTTTTGAAAAAAATTTTGGTCATGAATGTGACGAAACATTTGTGCACATATTCGACTACTTTCTGAACAACTTTGCTGCAGATGTTTGGTTTACTAGAATATGTGATGCTCTGGAAGTAGTTGATAGGAAGGACTTGGCTGCTATGGTTACGGAGAAATATATAGCACCTCGAGGTAATATAGTGTGGTCAATTGTAGTATAGTTACAAGTTTGTTTTGGTGTCATTGTTGTAGTGTGATATTTAGTAATCTCAGGGTTGATGTATGAATATTGAGTAAAGTAGAATTTTTCAGTGATTATTGTATTAATAACTAATTTGAGTTCTCTTTAAATTATATCTTTAATAGAAATAGAACCAAAGGCTTGTAAATGACTGCAATATTCTCCAAGACCGCCAAATCACTGTCTTACTTCCTCCCAATGTCAAATCATTATCTATAACCTTGCATTTGATATTTCCAAATTTAACTACTACCGTGATTGCTTTGTCATCCAAGTGTAGTGAGGATGCTGCTAGAGGGCAAGGATTTTAAAAGTTAGCCGATTCTGAATCAAACTGTTTTAAAATATAGCAATAGCTGAAACAAACAAAAAGTTCTTGACAATAAAGCCTAGAATGTTGCATCAAGTATCCGATTTACTCATTTTCTAAATGCCACAGAGTATAAATCCATTTGAATAGATTCATGTAATGGACCAATCAAATTGCTTGCATGTGTCTAGCTACATTCATATAAATTACTATTATGTGAAAAGTTCATCAGTTAATGTAAAGGAAGATATGTTTTCTACAAGATATACCTGCTTTGTATTGTCTGTAAGGGTTTAGTAGTCACTATTATTAATATCATATTTGCTGCTAACATATGGCTATATGACCTGAATTTGTACTCCACCAATAGCATTTGCTTTGCTTTACTTGTTCAGCTTTAATGAAGGTGACATGCATTGTATAGTTAATAATTGTGCTATTTTTAGCTGGTGAATGTGATCAACCTGTAGCCACAAGATTAAACTAGTTCAAAATTGGCACTTCACAGGTACAACCATTAAATAATTTTTCAGCTTTAATTAACTGAAAAGTTTTTCATTGTTGTTGGCAGTTTCATACTTTTCCAATTTGTATGCTAGCGCTAAGCAATGAATAGGTATATCAACTGCTGATGGTATTAAATTATCTAGTTAAATCTCTCATTTGAATGTTAATAATTTTCTGCGCTAAGCAATGAATAGGTATATCAACTGCTGATGGTATTAAATTATCTAGTTAAATCTCTCAGTTGAATGTTAATAATTTTCTGCTAAGCTTATTTTCCCCACCTAAATCTGATTATCATTAAAAGAGAGTTCTATGTGAAGATCCGCATTTGGTGTTAATCCTTGTAGCATCTTCCACAATGTTATGGACAAGATCCACAGCATCTGGCACTACTTCACAAACTCTTCCTGTCGTTAGTTCAAGCAATATAGAACAGGGATTGCCCTCTACAGGTGATGCTGTTTTAAATGCTTCAAGATCTCTTTCCATCACTACTACTGGCAATGTAGAACAGGAACTGCCCTCTACAGGTGATACTGTCTTGTATGATGAAGGTAAGGTAACTTAAGTTAAAGTTAATAATATATTGTCAGCGGAAGTCAGTGTTATAGATGCAGTTGAGATTAGCATAAGCACTAAATGATTTTAATTTTTTGTTATTTTAAACAATCTAAATTTTTTTTAAAAACAATCTATGCTCTCTACTTTCCTGGTTAAGGTGCAGTAAGCAATTGTTCTCTTTTTTTGGTTTTCTAACTTCAACTGCTGAAAATTTTCTACAGCTGTTGAGCTCAATTAGATACTCTAGAACATGAAACATGCTGCCATTTTATATCTTTCAGTACTCTGATGATCTCCATGTATTTCAATTAGAATCTTCTTTTATAGGGAAGTAGGCACTTCATACCACATATTGAATACCATCATTAACTACAGTCAGCTTTGCTCTGCCTTTTCAATATAACTTGCATCTTTTCTTGACAATGCAAACTCACTGAAAGTTTAGGCCCAAAGACACACATTTTTCCATTTGAGCTAACAAATCTTCCAATGTAAAGTAGAGGACTTCTTTCAGATAAATTATCACCACTTTTTGACATTGAACATTATTACCAAAACCACAGGCACTGTGTCTTGAGCTTGGCAGGCGGTGTTGCCAGCCAGTAAAGGAACAATATTCAAATCACACCACACAGAAACTGACAGCCGGATGTAAACTTAAGACAAAATATTATGAATGCTATTGAAGGACCAGAACTTGGATGTGTTGATTTGAAGAAATATTGGAAAGTTTTAAAGAAAATAACTGTAAAGTAAAGCTATAAATTTTCATATCATTATTTATTATATAAAAAATTCAGTCAGGGTAAAAGATTTAGGGAGGTGTGGGGTGACGGGTGGGGGAAAGAGGAGAGGGGGACTGAATGTGTAAGGTGGGGGAAATCTTAGGGCTCCCATAGTCTATGGTACAACTTGATCTGTAAGAATTATTAACATTATTTTAGCAACAGTGTGGTGCCTAGTATCCTCTGATAGTTCGATAAGGTTGACTGCCACCAGTTCCACTGACAGGCCTTGCTGGTATCCCACAGTTGGTCAATTAATAAAGATTAAAGTATATTAAAAGACATGCAGTAACACAAACAGGCTCAGTTGGTCAAATGGACAAAGAATCTACAGTGCTCAGTGACTATATAGGAGTAGGTAGATGAGAGGTAGAGCCCCCCCCCCCCCCCCCCCCCCCCCCACCCCCCACCTTAACACAAGGAGAGTGAACAATGAATCCAGCTCAGCTGGTAATCACAGAAGTATTAATTACTACTACAATGTGGCATGACTATGAATATAGTTAGTATGTGAGTTTGTAAATGTTGGGTTGGCCTATTCCGGCCCCACAAACAGTAAGTAAAATCTTACTTAGTAATTGAGCTCCATTGAGTTCATAGTAGAACCACATACTTTTGTCTTTGCCAAGACAACAATATTAGAGCAATCATTGACAATGGAGTGGTGAATGATGACATTTTCTAAGCACTCTGCAGGATCTGAAATGGGGAAAATCTCCGCAAAGAGGTTTGGAGGATGAGCAGTATATGCAAATCTTTAGTGGCAGTTAAAAATTGGTACTGCAATAAATGTGTTCATATTACTGTGAATTTTAATTATTTAAAAAACATTGTTCAAGAATCATCAAATGACCCTATAGTCTAAATTCTTTCATAGTGATTTCTAACAGCATGCTATCACAAAAAGCACAATTTCAATTAAGAAAAACTTCACCTATCTGCTGCAGTATGTGGAGAATTTTAGTTCTTCACTGTAAACGTAATTGTGACGGTTGTCGGGCCATCACACTAACAGAGTTAGCTAAAGTCTGGTCAGGTTCAATAATATACGACAACTTTCATTGAATTATTAAAAAAAACACGACAATCAAGGTGAACGCAACTATTCTGAGCTTTAGCTAGACTAACTGCAATGTTCAAAAACACCCGTCTATATATATATTAGTGGCAAGTGACATACACACAAACAAGTAAACAAATCCATTCACTTAATTAGCACTTGATGTCGTCCATTAATTCCCAATCGACGTTGCCTTGTAACCAAGTCCATTAATTCCCAATCGACGTTGCCTTGTAACCAAGTCCATTCACTTAATTAGCATTTGATGCGGTCCATTAATTCCCAATCAACATTGCCTTGTTGACATCTTGGTCCAGTAGCTCTGTTAGGGAAGGCTCGTCCCTGACAGTAACCTATATTGCTGGAGCAGTTCAATATGTTTGTCAGTGTTCAGAGGAGTATTACGGCACCTGTTTTTCATACGGTAGCGAAAAACTAATCTGGCATATGGGGCTCAGCTATTATAGTGTATAAATAAGCTTTAGTGAGTCCACTTTGCATTCTTTCATGGTTGTGATAGTCCACTGAATAAAAGTAGTGAGCTTGACGATACCCTCAGAGTGAGTATCCAAACTGTTTCTATTTTCAAAACTCTAATTGAGCTGTTTCTACTTTTAATTTTTTGATTGTGCTTGGACCTTTGTCTAGTGTAGCCTCCTTTCACTTCATAAGATAATGATTTGTCAACATTAGTAAGGGTGGGGTCTTTTTGTATGTGTTATAATCTTTAATAATTTCTATGATATAGAATAGTACTTTAAAATCATAATCATGTGAGCAAAATAATAGAGTGGATTACAATACTTTTTGCATACAATAAGTTGTTTTTTTTAAATTATTTATTCTGTCATGTTTTCTTTAATTATGTTTACATACAGATGCCTTGACACTCTACGGTCATTTTGTTGATCCAAATGACAAAAATTATGAAGCGAAATTTAAAATGACAACATGCAATCTAAATAAGGAGTATATGGAAATTCGAGAAGAACTGCATCAGTTTATTAATAATGATGAGGATCTAATTGATGATTTACGTTCTGTGGTGCAAGATTGGTTACCTTGCGGAACAGTGTTGAAGAATGATCGATTTCAAAAAATTACTAAAGATAACTTAGAAGATGCTACTTTCAGAAAATTATGGCGCATCTTTTCTAGTTACTGTTCTTTCTTTAACTTTGAGCTTCTTGAGCATGTTATACGTAGAATTGGTTTTGAGAAAGGTAAAAGAATGATGGAATCTTACAGAACCAGATTCGCTAGTTATATCAAGAACAGAGTGACAAGATGTCCTTCAGGAATAGGAATGAATGGAGAACATCATGTTAAATTATTAGTTAAACTTGATGATTATTTTGAAAACTGCAACTTGGACAAATTAAAGATGCTTGGAGAAGATATATGTAAAATTATTAAAGTAGACCCAGTGAAGCTACAAGTAGAAGGAGTTGAAACAGGATGTGTTTGCGTCACTTTTCACTTGCACATATCAGCCATACCAGATGGATTTTGGTTAACTGAAGACGAAATCATTCAATTTCGAAGTCTTCGGTACATGAAAGCAAAAGTACTAAAAGTTCAGTGCAATGACAAAGACTTCATAATAACAGATCCAGGTAAAAAGCTCTGTTGTATTACATTGTTAAAATTTTAGTAATGCACAGTCAACCTTTCAGTAGTCATCTGAGATGTCCACTCTTAGTAATCAGACAGGGAAAGTGTATTGAGAACAGTTCCCCAATGTGAACTTTTTTCTAACTAACTAGAGACGAGTTATACTACATTTTCTGTGGTATGATATATACAGATACTGAAGATTAGTGTAACAGTGAGAAGTGAAAAATGATACAATTGTTAACAAAGGTGATATTTGAAAGTAGTATAATTACACATGTACAAATACAGAGAAAAAAGCATGTTCAATAAGTGTAAATGTGGAATGAAGTGTGAAGTGACAACTAGCTAATAATGAGAATTTTAGTGTTCAGCTTTGGCTTAATTAAGTCTTGAAATACTTATAATTATGCAGTTAATGTGATACTAATTGAAATGACAATGGATAATATTAGAACTACATTACATATATAATATTCATTCCACCCTAGATATCTTCACAATGATATCTTTAGGTACATGACCCGTGAAATAACTCATGGGTCATGTACCTATAGAAGATATCATTGTGAAGATATCTAAGGTGGAATATATATATATATATATATATATATATACATATATATATATATATATATATACATATATATATATATACAGTTCAAGCCATTTCACTGGGCTGATTATTGAAGTTAACTCACTCTGTAATGTTCCTTTTAATAATGCTACTAAGTGAGAAATATGCAGTAATAATGACACTTATCTTATGAAGCTTATTAAAGCTATAAAAATTAGTCACTTGTCATTAATCATATTTTTATTTATGCTATGTAAATAATACTAATTGCATGTAGTCAGAACATAGAAAATTGATGGTAACTCCTGAGATCATAACACTGAGATTTAATAAGTTGTATAAATTATCAGCAATTAAATTATTGTTTCATCTTTCAACTTGATGGTACAATAGCATTTATTTTTAGTTAAAGATAATACGTATTTTTGGCTATTATAGAATCAAATGAGTTTCCGTGGCCTGTTCATGCTGCTGAAACTAATGAAGAACAAGTAAGTTCAAAGAGCTTATTTCAGACAAGAATTAAGATGTAGATTTGTATTCATATCTAATAAAAGAACGGAACCTAATGAAACATAGTACCTAGAGATATCTTGCTAACAGACACCAATAAGAGCCATTTCATTCACCTACAGATTTAAAACAAGGGATATTTATATGCACTCACCACATATGACACCATATAATATGCTGAACTACACACACAGTTTGTGAGACTAATAAGGACTTACAACGGGTTGCTATTTCTACTGATCAAGCACAAATTAAAAGAAAATAATATCGTTTCCAGGAAACTACTCAAAGTAATATGTTATTAACCCTTTAATGACGGATAGGGGTCGAATCGACCCGGTCGTACCGGGGTTTAGATCAATCCCTTTTTCTCGCGCATGGTTCCAGTATAAGCATTATTATCTAAATAAAAAAATTCAGCTTGAATTAGGCATCATTTTGATATGTTTTGTGATGGGATAGCAATAGAATATTTTCGAGTTACGACTAGTGAAGAGACTTTACAACGATGGAAGTGAAGAATTTGTTGGCGCTAAAAGAAGAGTGTCAAGATGAAGTGCTGAATTTTCGCAGAGCTGAATGCTGAGAGCTCTGTGAAGACTGTCCCTTAGGACTGCTCAAAATGCTAATTTCTTCTGAGTACCTCTCTTGTAGGTGGTGTGCTTCTCCATACTATTGATGCTACTACTCCTGCTGAACAGGAATCTTTACTCCATCAAGAGATATGTTTTGAACTACACTAGAGCAAGTAAACTTTAAGAAACACTAGCCAACTCAAAATAACACATTTCTGAGCTATTTCATGCATCAAACCTAGTAATTGAATTATTTACCGCTGCTTTGAATTCTTTTTGGTGCAATTAAAACTCAAAAACTTATGGAAGCTCATTTCTATTAGAGTTGGTGGCGGTTGTGAGGAAGCCGGGTTAGTCAGGGTTAACTGAAGGCCACAGGATCCAAGCTAGGATAAATAAACAAAATATGACTTGGAAACACGAACATCGACGAACATCGACGATTGACGAACATCGACGAAATATGAAAGAAAATGATAACTACAACGGGTGAATGAATAAGTGAATGAATAAGTGAAATAATGATAATAGTTATTGATGGCTGTTTCTTGACACCAGGAAGAAACAGGTAAACCTAATTAGAAATAATAATAATATAACACAGTGTAATAGTTCAAGTTCTAATAATGTAGTGACTGT
>WLWD01003016.1_pt1 | contig 60530 bp, 20 predicted proteins | sample 6712731 | NCBI WGS metagenome assembly WLWD01 (sample SAMN12718690, study PRJNA576275) | sponge metagenome | isolation source: marine sponge | host: Mycale hentscheli | place: New Zealand: South Island, Marlborough, Capsize Point | collected 2014-11-01 | reverse complement strand
GCACCGCATAAAAAGCACCAAATTTTCATCTTTCATTATTGAATTAATGTGCATGGTTTAGCAAACAAAATAGGATCCATTGCACACACACATGCACACACACGCACGCACACACACACACGCACACACACCTATCCACCAGTCGTACTACACTGGCTACAGTAGTGCTAGCTGCCTCATCTTCTTCTCCCTCTTCTTCGAGCCCCACCTCCACCATTTCCTCCAACTCTCCATCCTCACTGGCTTCTCTCCTCCTCCTATCATGGTGACCTTTAGGACTGTCTCGCCGCCGCTGCCTGAATTCCTTCTGTCTCCGTCCATCCTCAATGTAGCCTCTCAGGTCCTGGTCCTTGGTAGAATCAGGCTACATTCAAATACAACAAATTCACTGTAACATTCAATAAAATGCCAAAAATAATAATAATAATAATAAAGATAATAATGAATTTTTAAAATCTCGCCCTCCCTTGAAGTCTTTTTGCCCCATTTCATGAAATCTCTTAAAAATTTTTATTGTGTATACATCACTTACTTGAGCTCTTACAGTATTCCTGGCTGTGGCTCTGAGCCGTCCCTCCATAGGAGACCTCCTACGTTCCCGCATTCGGACACTTTCTTCTCTATCTCTATCATACCTGTCTGATCTCATCTTGGAGTGCTTCGGAGAGGGTGGGTAAGGGTCATCAGCTTCCTCAGTACCTCCTGGGTGGGTGTCATCCATTCTGACTCTTTTTCTAGACTTCATTCGCGAATGGTAACCTAAATAATAGCAAAGTAGTACACGTATTCACAATGGCATCCCTTACCACTACGTATATCAGGCTAGTTGAGAGCACTTTCAAGATTTTCCCGTACATGTAAGTCCTATTCCATGACATAATGTCAGTATAGGGATTGGAAGTGCATAGCTAAGTATGCATTAAGTTATGATATTAATTAGTTCAAATATTTGATAGTAAGATATATCCTGCCCAATAGTCCACAGAGCATGTGCTGAAGTACAATAGAACCTTACTCAATGCATACCTCAGATGCTTATCTTCTAAGAGAACCTCACCTTCTCCAGCTCTTGCATCCTCCTTCCTCCCTTCCCTTCTTCCATCATCTTCTCCAGCTCGTAAACCCTCTTTCCTCCCTTCTCTTCGTCCATCATCTTCCTCCATATCAACCTTTTCTCGGGACAGTCTTCCACCAGACCTCCTTCTCTCATTCTCTTCATTGTCTCCGTCTTTCTTACTCTTCTCTTTACCACCTCCTCCTCTACCCCTTGCGGGTTCACTCACCGCACTAAGTTCAGCCTTCTTCTCAGGATCATCTCTCTTGACCCCACCACCTCCCTTGTCCACCTTGCTCTCCCTTGCTACACCCCCTTTCTTCTTGAGCAGAGTAGGGTTGGCGACAACATCCTGTAGCCACGTGGTGAAGTTGTTCGTGTTGTCTCCGAGAAAGAGTTGCAAGTCTTGGTTTATCTGAGTGATGGTCTTGTTGTTGGCTAACATCACCATGATGTAGTCAGGCAGTTCATTGTCTATATGACAACACACGCGCACGCATGCACACACACACACACACACACACATACACACATACACACAGAGTTATTGATGTACATGCACCACATAACCTTAACATTTTCTTGAGGGGGGAAGGGGACGTAAGTACTGGAAGGAAGACTGAACTTTTTTCTTTAGAGTCTGTTGCTTTTAAGCTCAGAAGGGCAAAAATAAATTACAGGAATTAAAGATTTTATCGCTAAGTTAATTTTCTTAATGAACTTAACAACATGACAGAGAACAATGAGGAGAGACTCTGGCTAAGGGAAAGGGATAAAAGCCACTCTTCCATAGCTGAGACATGCAGCATATATTCTAGAACAGACTAAAATTACACATGAACATATATTGCACACTGTCACCAAAAAGTGCTACATTGGTCAAATGTCAACTTGAAGCAAATGAAGAACTGGAAAATTTGTTAGTGAAGATTGACTTCATTCCTATGAGTTTAACCTTACATTTTAAAAAAACTAGAAAAACAGATGATAAAGAAAGAGAGAGAGTGTGTGTGTGTGTGTACTTGCATGCATACTTATTGGAGAGTCTTACTATTGTATGAATGCCCGTGAGGTATTCATGTGTTTCTTTCTTCACTCATTTCTTACCCAACCAACACTATGCTGTTTATGACACAGTTTATAACTACTATGTAAGTCTATTATGTAGACATAGCACTTACCAATGTATGCACTGAATTCCTTCAACTTGGATATGATTCCCTCCTGAACAAAAATAAATTATTATTTTATTAGACATGGGTGAGAATGATGGGGAAAGGACTGAACACGATGTACTTCCATAAGAACTAATGCCCACTAACTTGCAAACAAAATAATGAAAGAAGAGAAAGAGAGAGAGAGAAAAGGAAATCTTGAATTAGTAACCATTTAGGAATAAGGCTAGTTCTCTCCATGAGAAGTCTAATGAATCTGTAAGTAAATGATATTTCGGCAAGGAATATAATTGTGTTGTGTTACTTCCTCTATGTCTATTGGCATAGGTTGGGAAGTATCCTCAGCGATTGTGAACAATGGTAAGAATTCCTATATCATGAATTAACAGGTGACTAACAAACCACAATGAGTGTATTTCAAGTGTGTGTCCTCTATTACTCCTCAAAAGGAGGCAACAGAGCTTACAGTAATGCAGTACATGTAATTATTAAAGTCATGAATATAAGGGGGAAATGTACAATATAAAAAATATAAGTACCAGCACGAATAGAATTATAGCTTCTTGTGTAAAGCAAATCAAAATAGCTAATGATATCTACAAAATTAAATACTTAAAAGCAAACTCTACCAGCGCAGACAACCCTAGGGTACTTTTCTTACCCTAAGCAGATCATTCATCTCGGCTGTTGCGCTAGATAAGTGCCCAAGACACCACTGGTGTGGTGTGCTCACACTTTCAAAGGTATTGTTGACGTTTCTATTTTATTTACGGAGCAAGGTCATAGGGCAAACCACGTGTATGCTGAAATATAATCACGTGATGCATTGGCAAGTATCATGTGACCATGAAAAACAACTTCGTCAGCATTCTGCAGCAAGTCGTGAGTGAGCTAAGAGGCTGAAGCTGAGGCATTTAGTTAGAAGACGACCTGGTTTGTTTGTCAGTTTTGGAGACGCGGGATGATTTTGAGATAATTGAGACTGGGTTGGAGAGAAGTATTAATAGATGGCATCAGCTACGTGGCTGCTTTCGGCGTTCTTTCTCCTGTGGGCAGGATTTAGTCGAGGTGGGTACTAATCAGACTATTTATACTGTTTTCTAGATTACTTTGTTTAATTCAAAATTGAGGTAAGCCTATGAGTGCATATATTAGCTTTACTATAATTTGTTTAAAAGTGTATCCAGCTGTTTCTTGATTCTGTTGCAAACCTACATTTTTTAACAATTTTTTGACTCTGCAGAGCAAATGATTCCCAATAGTAGCATCAATTTTCACTACTACTGTAGGGAAAGCTAGAGTTAAAATTACACTAGACTGAGAGACTTGTAAATCATTAAAGGAAGTGGTGAAATAAATGAGCTGATGTGCACAAGTTTTTTAACAGTCCTAGTAGTATAATGGTTTGTTTGAGAAAGAAAACATTTAATTTTCATACTAATGAAGTTTCAAACCACTCAGTTTTACTAAAGTAACTACCTCAAGAAAGAGGCATGTGTGTCCTGATGTGAACAATATTTAGTGAGTATTATAGTCGTTTCCTGTATTCCTTTTTAAGGTGATTCAAGCTGTTACTATTTTAGTGTTGCAATTCTAGTATTAATCTTTACTCATGAGTATAATGACCGTGTCAACCCATTGGTCAATATCTATAATTAGCCTATTTCATTCATATCTGGTAAGAGACAAGTGATAATATCAGTCACTCCTGGCAATATGCACAAACCAATCAATCAGACCGGGTAAGAAAAGCAGCTGGGGTAGATTGCGTGATATTAAATCACATGGTAGTTGTGGAGTTCCAACTCTAGTATCACACCACACACCTTACTGAACACATACACATTGTTTGCAACATGTCACATACATATGTTCAGTATGTGTGTTTACATCATGTGTACATTTTAACAATTCTTACCATATGGCACTCCCCAGAGAGAACCTACTTAGTGTATTTCTTTATTGGTTTTTGTTTGATTGAGTGAAGGCACTATCTCTGGTCTTGCATCTTGAGTCATGTACGTTTATGTTTGTCTTCTATATATGTGACCGTCTATGGGAAAATCGGCCACAACACGGCATGCGTAGACGTCGCAAAAGATCGATTTAGTTCTTAAAATTGTATTAAATAAGCCTAAGGAACGGTTAGGTGATATATAGCGGGAATGGCTAAAGCTACGACGATAAAACTTGGAGAGCTTAATATCTGGATGCCGAGGAGTGCGTAAGTGCAAAAAAATTATTTTTTGTCGGGGCCGCGTTGTGCCCGATTTTCCTGTAGACGGTCACATATAATGTTTGTAAAGTATGCAAGATAGTTTGTGGTGATAACCTGTAATGCATAAATTTGCAGGACTGACTGGCTCACCATCACTGCATTGCTAAGTATGACAAGAGAATATGGGGATATGTTTATTAGGTGTATAGAGGGTTTATGACCTCAGCAAAGTGTAAAACAAACACCTGCAAAATTAAAAACTTTCTCCGAGTTGTGTGTTATGGTTTTGAAGTCTTGAATTTCCCCTATTTTGGCTATCATCTATGGAATCAGCATTTCCATACTCCTTCTAGAACATTTCTATATATCTTATGTAATTCCTACATATTTTTGGGTAATGTCCCATTCCAAGTTTCAGAATACTTACATACGCGAGTGTCATCATCACAGGTCATTGCATCATATGCACTTGGTAAAGGGTCATTCTCAAGGATGTGTGGTATAAAGGTCTATTATGCTGAAGATTATACGGGTATCGATAAGGGTGTCATCTACAAATGACTTATTGCAAACTGAAATTTCCAGGCACTCTGACACAGGTGTGCACACATGCCATGTGTGTGTATGTGAGCATGTGCATCATATGTGAATGTGTGTGTGCAGGTTCAGGAGACAAATATCTGGAAGATGATTATGTGTTTCGAGTGAAGAACTCGAGTGGCCAAGTCTGTCTCACAGCATCCTTCAAGCTGAGCTTTGACTTGTACTATGAAAACGTCACATACAATGAATCCCAGACTATCGTCAATGTAACGGTAAGACATGAGACGTTATATGCAAGTAATAACCAGTAGAGTATCATTAACATATTGTTGTTGTTGTTTTGTGTTGTTGTTTTTTATTATTATTATCCTCTGTTTGAGCAAATGCCACTTGTTTCTCTCCATTCATGTCTTCCCCATTATGATGTATGGTTGCCATTCATGAAATTAGCCACTCAGAATAGTAACTACAACTGATTATGAGCTTAGACACTGCGGCTTTTTGATTTGATGATCCTTTTCACACATACAGAATGAATGAAATGACATAAGGCTTGTAATAAGATGATAATTGCCTTCTAATTTTCTCCCAACTAATTAACAAATGACCGGTTTGTTTCTAGCGAATGCCACTGTTGAATAAGTGTCCTTGGTCTGTCACAAGCCTGAATAGAAAGAAGTACATAGTTGTAGTGTGAGATTAAGGATTTATGACAGTTTTTCTCTCTTTGTTAATTCATTACATGTACATGCAACATTTGTTTATCAATTATTTGAATTGGACTGACCCATCAGTAATGAAGCCCAGATAATGGCAGAGAGGTAGCCATGAGTTAAAGGGCTATTATGGTTGTGGTTAGTAAGGTAGTTCATTTTTTGTGGCTTACTACTCGGACATGAGCACACACACACACACACACACATTTATGCACACACAAACTCACACGTACAAACGGGGACACACTGATTAATTTCTCCCTGTGTGCAGCATCAAATGATTGAAATGCCCAACATGACGGCAGTGGATGTGAGTGGATCATGTGGTGCTAACGAGAGTGCACTCGTCTTATCTTGGACCAGAAACAATACCAACTTCACACTCACTATGGAGTTCGCCATATTTACAAGTTTGAACCAATGGTTTCTTACGTCAGCCAAGCTGGACTTCGAATTGGACGAAAACAACTTTGAAAATCCTTTTGGTACGATTTTAACAAAAGTTGTAACTACTTTTTAATAGTTTGCTCATTGTTTAGCTATTTTTAATTGGGATTCACTGAGTTTGTATCCTCGGTTGCTGGATAGGATCAAGCAAACAACATTAAGTTAATGCCATTGAGCAAATTACTCTATCCTTTCACCTGCACAAGTGCCTATAGGCGCTAAGAATTTGGTCAACAACTTTTTTTTTTAATTCAATGTTCCTATTTTTGGTTTATGTGATGCTGTGGCATAGTACTTACTGTAACAGAAAATCAAAACACAAGCATTGGTATTTTATTTTGAAAAATATGGCTGTCAGAAAGCTTACCTTTGATCGTTAGTCTGCCTGAATTATTTTTACATAGTACTAGGTTCTGAAACTCAGAATTTTAGAACTAGGAGGCAAGTAAGCCATGCACTGTTTGAGTCCTGTGGCAACTCTCTAACCATCTGAAATAGAGCTTGAGTTAACTGTAAGTTTGAATTTTGAATTTTTTTCGCTTGCTGGATGTCCTTACAGAAAATGCAAAAATAATAATTATGTATGTATATCAAGTTTCCAAACTGTGAAAGGATGAACTCAGTACTTCTAACATAGAATCTAATCCATTGATTTATATAGCTTTTGGCTTATCATGCATGTGTAAATGCCTGTACATTGTTACTGAAGATGAAGATGTGTTTAATTTGCAGTGGATGCATTGCTTGGCAAAACATTCTATAGGTCAATGATAAATGTTTGTGTTACATAAGCACGCAATGCATGTATAACTGTCTGTTGCTATGGTATCCATGCGGTCTCAGATCCGGGTCAAAAGGAATACAAGACCTCAGAAGTGGCCAACAAATACTTCAACAGGACGTTTAGTCTAAACGACTACTACTACTGCAAGACTGATACGAAGGTGTGGTTTAGCAACACGTCCAGTGACTCTTGCTACGTCGTGTCCGTCAAGGGCAACAATAAGACAGTCTGTTCGTTCATGACCTTCTCAAACTCCGTCATTTGGCTGGGTGACCTTGACAGCAGCACAGACGATGTCAATCGTAAGTGATTATCTGATACTGTATCTTATTGAAATGTACGTAATGATATGTTTTGATATGATCTAATATATTCCATTAATGATAGCATTTACTTCCCTGCAATATACTTCATCCACTTTGCATTGACAGGGAGTAAAATAACATATAAAAAAACTGCAAGACATCAGGATATAGGTTGTTTAATTGGTTTTAAGAGAACAAAAAGAAAATCTGTATAATAATACACTTGTGCATCAGTAACAATGACGACTGAGTGTGTGTGTTTAGAGCTGAGCCAGTTTGGTAAAGCATCGTCATTAATAACACCAATTGTTTTGTGTGTGTGTGTGTGTGTGTATATATATATATATGGGTCAAGAAAGTAAGTGAGAAAATAAGCTGACTGGTGTAACTCTAGACCAAGTGGTTGAGGATGATAGCAATAGATAAAAGTACCTTGTGTGCTAATCTATTCCTAATTTCCAAAGGTTTGTACATCAAGTTCCACAATGTGGCGGGGTACTTGATATACGTAAAACTTTTCAAGTTTAGCAAGAGTTAGCTTTATTGTTTGTTTGTTTGTTTATTTGTTGTTCCAGGTAAAATGTGTATAGGAGATTACATAAAGCTGCAGGAGCTGATAGTTCCTATCGTGGTGGGAGGGATCCTTGCTATACTTCTGGTGGTCATCTTTATATCTTACGCTGTGGCATACTTCGTCAGAAGAAGGAAAGAAGGTCGTTACGAAACGCTCAGCAATGGCTACTAATTTATTATATATCTATTTGCCACTGGTGTTATGGGTGTTTGTGTGTTTTATGTGTGTGTGTGTGTGTGTGTATTTGTACTGTTGTAATTTTACGTATGTCAGTGACTTTCTACTTATCTTCATTTTTCTCTCAGTTTCTCTCATTTTCACTTTTGTCAAATTAGTATTTCGGTGATGCACTTAATTTTATTGACGATCTTAAAGAGTTGGTGTTTCTAGTGTGTAGGTAAGTGCTGAATTAACTGAAGAAGATCAACTACAAACTGAGTAAATGAACCGGATGTGCTGATTCAATTAAGTACAATTACGTATGGAAAAGGGTTTATTCCTTTTTTGTGTACAAGATTAACTTGACAAATCGGCTAACTTTGAAAGTACAATGGCACAGTCTCAGGCCAATTGGAAGCTAACCCTACAGACACAATGCCTGGCTTGTATCCTACAGCATATTCACCGTTATCCCGTCTCCTGGCTGTGTCAAATCCCTACCCGCCAGCGGCGGGAACTGCTGATGAGTTCTCCTCCACTTGACATCTGTAAGCTGGAAACTACAGAAGCGGCTCACGGCCTCGACATGAACGATATCTGGCGTGTCACGTGCCTTCTGTACGACGAGACAGACAATATAAGAATCACAGGGAACCCAAAATTCGATACTCGCTACCTGGACTATCGTACAAACCGGGATGAAGCCAGTGACGACGAAGAAAGAGGGTCTACACGTAGTAACAGTCAAGTTGGCAGTTTCGTGACAGATGTATCTAGAACTGGCACCTCCAGGCAGAATTTAAAAGCTGATGAAAAGGTCAGAGGAGATTGGAAGGCTCATTTCTTCACAAGAACTGTTCAAATATTATTGCACAGTTTTGACCCCTCAGAATTGCAGGACGATTCCATCAAGCATAGCAATGTGTGCAATTCACTCAATGACTCTGAGACAGACCAAAGTGAGTGTGACTGCTGGGGGGAGGGACTCGACGCAGACCATCAAATGGTGCTACGAAGGTTAATCACGCTACCGCCACAGTCAGCCATTTCAAAGGTCTACACAAACTTCTTCAAGTCATCCAACGGCTTTCAGGCCATCACAGATGATGAACGGTACGACCAAATGCTAATTCCCTTTCGATACTCTCACTTTTCTGAGGAGAATTTTACCATTTCTGCAATAAAGCTATTGTCTCTGATTGTGGAGGAGTGTCACTTCAGACCAAAGCTTCTCCCTGTCCGCTGCGAATTTTTCTTCTACACACAAATTTATCGCACATATTTGCAAAACCACGAAGAATGGGTGGAGAATATGTCAAAAGTATTTGCCGATTTTCTCTCTGAAATTGAGTGTTTAGAATTCTTTTGGGTTGGAGGTCTAAGAGATTCAGACGTTCAAGTAGAGGGACTGCAGAATGCTGTGACTTCAGTACCGAAGCTATTTCTTGATAGCACGTTCTGCAACCCTTTACCCAAATTAGACTCGATTGAGATCAGCATGTTCAAGTTTATGCGTTACTACATGCCTAAAGTCGATTCTTGCTTGAAACTGATCGCTCCATATTTCTGCTCACTGGATGAGGTCGTAGACTGTGCACAGCTCACTGTTCCATATGACAGATTAGAGAACATCCACATAGCTGGAATATTTGAGGACGAGGCATCCGATGGCATTCTTTCTTCATTTCTTGGCAACCAGAAGGTCCTGAGGGGCGTGAAACTGGCTATCAAGGCCGGCCGAATGGACAAGACTCTGGAAGTGCTTGCTGCCATTAGTGGAGATTCACAAGTGGAGAATGTGACGATTAATATGTGGCAAGTCCACAACCACACCATGGATGACTTCAGAGAAGTTTTTGAAAACTTTGTCAGTGCTGACTCGGGCTGTTGCCTGTCGCTGTCTTCAGTTGACCACAGTATAGATCTTGCTCCTCCCACTTTGACCACAGTAGGTCGTTGCAGGGTTCTCAGGCTCTACACGTTCAACAATGCTACGTATGGCGTGGGCCGTTTGTTTGAATGGCTCCAGTCCATGAGTGTAGACCTTCTCCCCACATCTGTTGTCATTTCAGACTCTGTGGCCAGGAAAGTTCATCAGTATGTGACCCCTTACCTGTCAACGAGTGCAAGGGTTGAAATTGTGTCCAAAATTTGCATCAAACTTCCACCGGTTTTCTTGTCTTCCATTTCATCCAATTCAAACCTTCAAACTTTAACTTTGAACAACTGCAAAGTTCCTATAATGGACTTTTGTCAAGCGCTGCAGCAACTTTTCACAAGAAATACAAATCTTCAAAGGCTTTCTTATTGCTCCAACAAACTCAGTAAGCTTCCTAAGGAAGAACTGGAGGCTTTCTTCAAAACTGTCTTCTCTTTTTCTAGACTAGACCAGCTTGTGCTAGACATTAGTAAGAACAATCTGCAGGCTGCGGACTTGGATGCTGTTGGTAGAATATGGAGTAGTGTAGCACCCTGGAGGTTGTTGAAAGGCATTATAGTGGACAGCCATTTGCAGGACTATGAAGCTATAAGACATATTGTGGGCTAAATCTCTAGCTAAGTAGTGAATTGTTTATTTTTTACTTGGCCACTGTTTTTACTATCATGAATTTTGATCCCTGCTAATTAGTAGAGGCCTGGTGGGCGCGGTTCGTGCTTGGAAATCGCTGATTAGTTGCGTGCGGTTCTCTATCGAAAAGGTCCTGTTACTCCAAGGTCAAGATTCCCAAAATGAAGAGTCTATTTTGTTTGGCCCTGGTGGTTGTCGTCGAGTTGGTGAGTAAAAATAAACTGCGTACCGTTTGTGTTTGCTGATAGTTGCGTATTGTTTACCTACCTGCCGGTGGGTGCTGCGCATATTAGAGAGCTCGCCCTCAAAACACATCGAGTTATTTATCTCACGTTGTGTGAGCCTTGCTAAGTTACAAGATGCACTGTATTCGCTGTATACTGCTAATACACTGATGGTGTATTAATATTTCTGTAGCAAAGCTACCTGTGACTGACAGATCTGTTTTGTGTGGGAGGTAGGCAAACAACAATGACAGTTTCTAGCTGTATGATGTTTAACTGGGTCCAACATATAGCTGTATTTGCAGTAGACTCTTCACTTGGAATGAGCAGTTTCAGTAATGGTTTAATCATAAGTGACATGTCAGTGAATGATGACTAGCACTTACATTGTCACTGTCTCGCACAATTAATAACTTCTAGCTATTGGAGTATTTAGTCCGAAGTATTCAAAGTATTTCAGTCCAGTCTATGTATCATTATTATTACTAAAGCTGTATTTTATACATGAGTGCAGACGTTGACCTTAAAGGTAGAGGGTCGCATTCATAATTCAATGTAACTCTGTGTATGCAAAACCTGTGGCCTTGTTTACCACATTCTGAACTCCTACTGGGGGTCCAGCTATAAATTGTCTGTATGAGATGGTCTCAAAACCAATTATGTATTGAACTCACTTGACATTTACTCTGTGTCCATGCACCATTTACCTTCACGTTAGCTTAGTGTGGTGTTTAATTACTCGGCACAATTTTGTCTACCATAAGTAACACGCACACCACTCTCTACAATCTTGAGTGCAGATCCCGGAGTACATCCATGTGTTAATATATTGCTGATATTATTACAATGTACATATGTGTTGTTTTTCACTTGCACATTTGTTGGCATCCAGATATTGAGCTCTATAAGTTTTATCATGGTAGCTTCAACCATTGAATGACCTAACCATTTCAATCTACAGGCTTCTTTAATACATTATTAGAAGTTTGTCAATGTTTTCCTGACATATTATGCACACGCATAGTGACCAATTTTCCTGTGCACCGTCATTCATTATATTGAGAGGTCAGAGTTGGATGAAACGCTTTATTTTTGCTAGTTTCAGTATTTGTCTACGTTGAAAGTGTGTGGCAGAATATATGGGACTTATAGGTGCAAAAAAGAATTTAATCTATTCGCTTAAAGTTTGCAAGATATTGGAGCGCATACATATTGTGACCCCGTACCACCTAGTGTATGAACTAATTTAAAGAGTACCAGTAATCACACATGAATATGTCAACTCCTAATCCCATGACTATGACGTGGTTCTGAGACTGCTCTAACTACGGCTCCTGCACACTTCTAATTGCCCCTTTTACTTGCCGTGCCCACGCAACTGTGCCGCCGCCCCCCCACCGTATTATAGTATATTAACTCAATTTAACAAGGCATTAAACTTTCCAAGCATCTGGAGGAAGCTTACTGAAATATAAGTCCAAAATATGAATGTGGCATGTCACCTGCTTTTGAATTTGAATAAATTGGAACATGTTTGGCTTCTTGCTTGAAGTGGGCTAGACACCTCCAGGATTGTTTTTTGATGAATTTTCCAGATATAGGTAGTGCAAAGAAGGGGAGGTACATTTAACTAGCTGAGATAGTTTCAGGTTACGGTGTTCTTGGCCTCCTCTTGAGCAGAAGTTTTTTCCATTAAGATAAAAAACGGCTCGAAGAGTGCTTTGGGATTTTCTGTCCCGATGACTTATGTCTCCCACAATTTGATTTCGTCCTCTTTGGAAATGATTTCAGCATGTTTCGTGTCTTTTGCAACACCATCCTTTTGCAATTCTTTGAACAAATCGTCCAACACAGCATGAAGGGACTGGAACTTAATATTGTTCTTGTCCAGAAAGTTCGGAGCGTGGGTATTGACCTGGCGAGCGTGGCGCAGTATACCAGATAGTAGCAAATAAATGGTTTTTGGTGGAAACAATTCACTGTTGCTTTTCCTAGTATCTAATACTACATACTGCATCAGCCAGAAATTTACTTCCTCCTCATTTCCATTAATGAACAAGTTTCCAGGAACTTTTTCGTCTACAGAACGGCTGTTTCTGGCAAGTCTCCAACAATCAAAATTGTTCATAGCCCATTGAGTGGAATAGGTTGTAGTTTTAGGAACCTTTTTAATGGACATTTTATTGATATCTTCGGTGGTCTTAAAATCAAACCGCTGTTTTTTACATTGACTGTCGACAATGGTGGCGCCATCAGCAGACCCGCTTTTCTGGCTCGTTTCCATTCCTGAAAAGGGTTACTAAGAACGCAAACATTACCAGGTAACTATGTCCGCGGGCTATAAAATAGTTATAAACCAAATCATTAGGTTTGTATTGCGATTTATAAATTGATGAATAGGAAGGGCATCAAAGAACTCGGTGTGCAATGTAATAGTAAAATTATTTATTATTATTATTATTATTATTATTATTAATGACATGTCTAATCCAAGTAGTTTGTTTTTCTCTCCAGCTTAGTTCTCTTCGTCCTTGACGTTGTCTAGACGTAGAAGCTAACAAACTGAACTTAAGCACACAAACACATGTACATACACACACACGCACTCATGCTGTTTACCGTATGGAGCTGTGGTGAAACATGTCATGCAGACTGACTCGTTAGGAATGTGTAATCGTGTTAGTGTGTATGTGTGTGCTGACAGAAACACCACTAGCAAATATGGTTGTATGTGTATAGTAGATCTTAACTGATAGCACTTTTTAGCTGATTCATGCTCTGGAATTCGAACTTCATATTCTGTTAAATAGATAGTCCACTGATGTCACACACTTATTTCAATTACGTCACCATTCATCTCCAATAGCACAGCTAACCTTTCTAATTTGAATATTTACTTTTAATAAAAGGGAGCTAGAGGCAAAGGCATGCCTGGCTCATGCACAATTTATACCCAAGCCACAGATTTTGCAGCAGGGAGAATTGCATTGAGTTATAAACTCAACCTCTGTGTTTAAGTATTGAACATCGGAATGGAGTTATGGAATAGAATTTGATGAAGTGGACTGTAGTTTTGTCTTGCTGGTCAGAATAGTAAAGTTGATTGCAAGTCACATACAGCCAATCAGACGAGTGATATTTTGCGGCATCCTATGAATAATACATTTATTATGTACTGCTCATGTGTGAATGACATAGTAACGAGTTTCCTTGTGCAATAAACATTTTTATAACCTGGGGAGATTTAATAACTCTGAACACAGGTGATAAGGGAAAATATTGCCTTAAGCTACATCCTGTTTACTTTAAATGCATTTCCTATTTGCTTGTCTTTAAAAGTGGGAGAGGTAGACCAGTGTTATTTAATAGTATGGTTATAAAATATACCTCAATATGTTAGCTGGTCAGGTGATAGGTTTCAATTCTCAGTTAACATGATAGAATAATTATGACTTACCATCAGACTATCAGACAATATGGTGACGGATATTAATAGGCAAGCATGGATCATTCTCTGTCAGTTTTCCACTGCTGTGGGATTTCAAAACAATACTACATTATTTTGTATTGAACAATTACTCAGCTATTATTAATCATAATAATTATTATTATAATTATTATTATTATTATTAATAATATTAATAGCAATTTTTTTTCTCTTTTTAACAGCCAATATTGTTAATTATAACTTAACCGATTAATCGCGGAAGACGCAAATACGCAAATGCGCTGACATTTCAACGTCTTGCTGAAATCCTCTTCAGGGGTCAACTGAGGTCGAACTCCGTGGTGATTATAATAACACAATGTAAACGGCAAGATTTCTGGAGGGCATGTTTACTATTTATTATATCCTGAAGGGTGATATGCACAAGTAAGCGTACCCTCCGGAAATATTCCTGTTTACATTGTGTTATTATATCACCACGGAAAGTTCAACCTCAGTTGACTCCTGAAGAGGACTTCGGCAAGAAGTCGAAACATCTGGTTAAGTTATAATAAACAATTTTATTGACTGTTAAAAAGAGAAAAAATTATCTATATAATAATACGCTTGTGTGTCAGTAACGACGACGACGACCAACAACGGTGTGTAATAATTCATAAGCTTTGGACAGATTGGTAAGGCATCACCATCTCACGGTAGGTAAAGTGTCGTCGCTTTCAGCAGAACTTGCTGGTTACTTCTAAAAAGCGGGTGCATAGGCGATGGAAGGTGGTGTAGGTTCAAAAAGGGAGGCGAAAGTACGAAAGAGAAGGTAGAAGGTGATTAATGGTAACTAAAAAGCGGGTGGAATCAGCGAGGTAAGGCCACGTAGGTTTAAAATGGAAAGGAAGAGAAGGGGAGTGATTATTTGCAATTAAGAAGCGGGTGGAATCGATGAGTAAAGGTGGGTGTCAGTTTCCAAAAGGAAGGCAAAGAAGACAAAATTTCTCAAAGTAGGACGGAAATTCAGAAGCAGGAGAGATAGGAAAAGGGGACTCTGTGACTCAGAAAAAGAGCTGAAGAAAAGAGAGGTGGGATATAAGAAAACCTCAGATACTTAAGAAAAAAGAGAGCAGGAGAGGGAAACTAATGTAACCTAAATTGATGGTAGAGAATGGTAACTGAACAAGATAACTTATGCTACTACATTCTTACTTTGCAATACGTCAAGCGCCACTTGTGGCGGGGTGCTTGCTAGTTATTATAATTATTTTAGCCGAAAATGACTGAATCATTAGTATTAGTATTATTATTATTGGCGAGCGAGCGGAGCAAGCTAGACACTCTCAGGGGTAACACAATTGAAAATCGGGGGTATTTGTTTGTTTATATAATGTGTGTGGACGTACGTATGTCATTTTGTACTTTGAACCTCGCATATTTTTGTGCTAGCTCTGTGTTCAACCCCGTCCCAAACTTCACTAAACGGAATCCTCCAGTATTAGCGTACAGTTAAGACTAAAAAACTTATGGGAGCTCCATTTCTATTAGAGTTAGTGGCGGTGGTAAGTTAATACGCTATTTGTCACAGTTATAAGCCCTACTCAACAGCATTTACTTGAAAATGCATTGTCCACTAGACTAACCACGAAGGTAAGTCTTGCGTAGGTATGTTCAGTTAAGTGTGAAAGTATTGTGCGTATCACAAAGAAAAAGTTTAAATAATGTGACTTGATTTTGTTGCTTTTTTTTTTTCAATTCAAACAGTTGCCAGGAATGGTTACTATGGCATTGAATGCCTTTACCATATATACAGTAATTTGAAAAACTGGACTATATTATTTTAGATCCCGTTACTATATTGTTACTAGGTGTACTAACTTGGTAAGTGTGCACTATTTTTTGCCTTTAGGTATATGAACTGTGCATACTAATCACCCTTGGGGTATTGCTACTTTTTTGTTTGAGTTTAATAGAATACGATAAAGCTGGGAGCCAGGCCTGGATATGCAGTCATATCCGACCTATATGGAACCAGCCTGATAACCCTCCTGCTGACAACTCTCCTGCTTATGCTCATACCGCCACAGGATACAGTAGCTAGCTGCTTAACTGCTTACTGCTGAGCTTGCAGCCCATGCTAGAGTTAGATCTGGAGATAACAGCTGGCAGCTACAATGCTAAAGTAAACTTCAATTGAATTTTAATTTTGGGCCAGAAACACAGAGGAATTCCTTGACACCTCCATTTTTGCGAAAATGCTGATAAACAAAGTTGCTAGTGGAAACTGGACCAGTAAACAGGATCTAAAATAGTTAGAGCATGCTCTTATGCTCTAACTATTACTTAGTAGCTTGAGTGTAAGAAGTTAAAATCAATCATTTGACAAAAGTGTAGTTTTTGGCTCGCTCTCCATTTGTGCTCAAGCACACCACTAGTTATTATTATTATTATTACTACTATTATTACTACTACTACTATTATTATTATTGTTATTATTATTACTACTACTACTAGTGGTATGCTTGAGCACAAATGGCGAGCGAGCCTAAAGACTAGACTATTTTTATTGACTTCTAACACTGAAGCTACTGAAAATAAGGTCCAGTTTTTAAATTTAGCATACAGGGTAAAGGGATTTTCAGTGCCATAGTAACAACTTTCTGCAACTGCTTGAATTGAAGGAAAAAAACAACAACAAAACAATACACGTTATTTAAAAGTTTTCTTTTGGTGATATTCTTTAGCTAAGTAGTAGTGGTTGTAACACACAATGCTTTGACACAGCTGGACATGCACCTACACAGACTTACCTTCGCAGTAGTCTAGTGGACAATGTATTTTCAAGTAAATACTGTTGCGCACGGCTTATAACCATGACAAAGAGCGCATTGACTTACCACCGCCACTAACTCGAATAGAAATGGAAGTCCCTTAAGTTGTCAAGTTTGAACTGCACCGGCAAAAGAATTCAAAACGGTAAAACAATTCAATTTCTAGGGTGATACGGGTACTGATCGATAAACCAGAGGATTCTGTTTAGTGCAATTTGGGACGGGGTCGACAACCGAACTAACACAAAAAACGCGAGGTCAAAGTACAAAAATGCCTTACGTACGGCAGACATATATACAAATAAATAAAAACATCCCCGATTTTTCGATGTGGTACCACTGTGTGTCTCGCTCGCTCGCCAAGGATTAAATTATTATTAGTATTAGTACGACGACTTACTATTATTACTTATTATTTCCTACTATTATCGTATATTATTATTTATTATTATTACTATTATTAAATTATTATTATAGTATATATATTACGAGGAAATTATTGACGAGGATATTATTATGTATTCCTAGTATTATTATTACTATTATTATTATTGTTATTATTATTATTATTACTATTATTATTATTATTATTATTACTATTATTATTATTATTATTATTACTACTATTATTATTATTATTACTACTATTATTATTATTATTATTATTATTATTATTATTATTACTATTATTATTATTGTTATTATTATTATTATTCCAGTGCTATGGTCAAGTTTCAGTCAACTACCGGGCTGAGTTCAACGAGGTGAACGGCCAGTGTGGGGGGACTGATTTGCCATCCATTACCATATCGGTACCAGTTTACAACTCGATACAAACCATCATGGAGGGAGCTGTCGCACTAAATTCTGCATATCAATTCCAGCTGCAGTACTCTGTCACCTATGCTGGATATCTTGTCACGCAAATAGGGAGCGTGTCCAACCGGGACCCTTGCCAATGGAATGTGTATGTGTCAGCTCCCGCAACTGCTGAAAGTCGAGTCAACTCAGCCGTGAATAATTTCCACGTGGCTGACAACTACACCATCGTCCTTCGTTATGAAATGGGCGTGGCCACGATCACCACACAGTATAGCATAGAGTACCCTGATTCTATGTGCAGTATGTCATCTCGTATCTCTCCTGTTGCTATCACTACTCCAGTCAATGCCATGGCTATTGATGTCATGGAAATTGCCGCACAGAGAATGGGTGGACGGTATGTTTTCTCTGTCTCGTATGAGAGCAGTAGCGCGCGCTACGTCATCCAGGAGTTGGACGGTAATGGCAGGACTACCACGTGCATGTGGATGGCTTACTCAGTAGCTAGTGGAGAGACTGAGACTCTACTGCCAGGATCAGTGGCCAATTTCATGATCCCTGGAAACAATTCACAACTCATATTGAGGTTCAGGGAAGGAATGCTGCCCACCACGCCTTCTCCTTTTGTTGGCATGGCAACCACGAGAGGTGCAGCACAGGTGAGAGTACTTGAGCAGGATATGTATATCCGTATGGATAGGTGGATGGATGTCGTATGTGTGTATGTATATGTATGTATATTTGTATGTGTGTATGTATGTATGTATGTATGTACATGTGTGTGTGTGTGTGTTTGTGTGTGTGTGGCTGTGTGGTGTAGTGGTTGTGTCCTTGCTCAGGGCCTGAGGTCCCAGAGTTCAAGCCCCACTCAGGCAACTTTTCCATCTAGTTTTCCATCTGCCTCCCACCAGTCCACCCAGCTGTGATTGGGTACCTGGCATTTGCTGGGGTGCAAATTCAAGGCCTTTTCTCATGAAACAGCAATGGTCCAGGTGGGACTTTGGGTGCCCACACCACTTGCTGTGAGGAAAGGCCTGTTCTCCTGCGAGTTCCTAGCCTAGCTCTAGGAGCTTTGCTTGCACGGCTCACAGTGCCTGCTTAGTGCACAGACATCCTGGCTCTGCCAGGTGAGCATAACCGCTAACGGTTGCAAGAGAATTTGCACATATGTGTGTATGTATACATGGATGGATGTTTGTGTATGTATGTATGTATAGGTATGTTTGTGATATGTTTTTAACCCTTTAACCGTTGCAGCTGCATTAATGCGGCCACGGATGTCAATCACTTTAAAAATCATAAAAAAATACAATATTAAAGCTATGTGCGATATACGGTAATCAAAAGACGCCTAAAAGACGCTCTTTCCGATTCGTCAGTTAAAAATAGTAACAAACTTTATTTGCATTTGACCCTTTACCGATTTGGAATGGATAAATCACTGTTAGCTCTAGTTTATGGTGCAGTTGTAAGCTATGTCAAGTGAGCTCTAGAATTCATGCTATGAGGCTAGGAGCACTTGCCAGTTAAACTCGTATCAGGAACCTTCAGGATGTTCATTAACCGCGGGAACAAATAATTGTATCTGTGTAACTAATTTACTTACTTGTCTACATAATGTACTCTAACCATTCTTGCGATATAACTTGACTTATAGGTTCTCCAAGAGACCTAAATGAAGCTCAGTTAATTTCTTTCACTCCATCAGCAGCTAGATTTTTGTTTATAGTGTCACAAGAACACACTGTAATAGTATACGCAATATAATACACACCCCCTAGCTTTATCAACTCCTTTATGCGATGTTTTCTCGGAATCAGCAACTTTTCTAGACCTTTTTTGTGTGTGTGCTGAATTCAAATCTAGTGAGTGCCAGTGGTTAAATGCTGAACAATAGGAGTGTTTATTTGCCGGCTGGTTGTCGAAGCTCAGTGGAAGAACGCTTGTGCATTAAGCAAGTGGTCCTGGGTTCGATTCTCAGTGGCAACCAAATATTTTAATTCTTTATTGTCTAAAAAAATAGCCTGTGAAAGAGAGGGACTACATCTAATTTTGTTTTAAATTGAAAAAACAAAAATTTCATCTCAAATATTGTTGTAATTCTGCTTTTCAGTTTTCTAAATGTTGTATTCATTATAAATTTTACTCTAACATCTGAAAAGAATTGCTTTCAGCAGAATGTGTTAAAATTACAAAAATAATCCAAACATATTTAAAACCATGTTGAAACGATACTTTTGATATTCAACATATCAACTGCATTGCCTAATATTACAACATAGTATTCCAGAACACTAGGAGTATTTGCCCAGTGGACTATCCACTGGACCACTTGGACATTGTCTTCCATCACCTGTAGTTGTACACACGTATGCCTTCTTCCTTTACTGAAATTTTTTTGAGGACGATTTACTGTGCATTCTTGACAGCAGAACGTGCAGTCCTTAAGATACAATTAGTGAATGCAATGTTTTTTTTAGGACTCCTGTCATAACTGCACAACTTCAAACTTTTTAGAGTGATCATTTTAGCCTTTCAATTAGCCCCAATAATGATCTAGTTAATTGTTCTATTTTTGGACATGTTACTCCGTTGCTAATATAAAAAAGTAATGTCTATGTTTTTCATACAAAGCCACTAAGCATCGTTTACATCGTATGGTGGAGGTCGGTACGGGAGTCACATAGAGTGATCTAACTAACTTGTACCCTCCTGGCTATAGAAAAACAAGAAAATTAATTTTTGATCGAACTGTTCACGTATTCACTTCCTAGGAGGTGGGTATGAAATTATTCATCATGAATTGAGCAATCAGATTGGACTATTTGAACGAACCATGGTTTAACAACCATGCCGTAAAAAAATGGGAAGTACTTCTAGTGCAACAAGCTGTAACCTACAATTAGAAAGTCTCTGTAAAAACATTTTTGATTTGATGTTTTGTTTGTTTGTTTGTTTTTGTTTTGTTTTTTTTGTTTTTTTTTGTTTTTTTTAGTTAGCCTCCTTAAATTAACCCCACCTTTATAAATATTTACTGATGTAGTCTACCTACTGTTATTCATCTGTTGTTGTTGTTTTTTCTTTAGAGTCAACATGGAGTATCTATTGCAGTGATAGTGGCACAAGTCGCCATGTTTCTCACCTTCTATCTGTCCTTCTAATGTGCGATTCTTCAATTATTTTTTTTACTGCACATGACAAATTTACACCACAAAGTTGTCAGTTTTTTAATACTTTTTAAGCTATTGTTTTGTCCCATTGTTTTTGTATGACTGTTTCCATTTATATCGAATAAGATTTATTTATGTTGGAAGTTTTCAAAAGTGATGAATTGGTAGATCAAAGTGTATGGGACGAAGCCACAGGCACTTAGTTGGAGTAGCTAAGTTTACAGTACTATTATCCATCAGATGCTGGATAGCTATCTCAGTCCTAGAAGAAGAATAAATCTCCTAGCATTATAATTTTTCAGAAGTTAAATATAATGTTATTGTGTATCTGTCCTTACTGAAGTAGTACACAGAATATTGTTGTAGGTAAAAGATAGTAGAACCTCAAAACAGAGAATAATTTGGGACCAGGGCTTTCGGTTCACAAATAAGTAGTAGTTTACTGAAGAGGTGATAGGCAGTACACTTTCATATGGAGAGGGCAAGCATATACGTCACTAAATTAACATAATTTGCTGGTTAGATAATTGACTGGAAGAAGATCTATTGTAAGAGGGCTAGCCCTAGCCCTAGCCCTCTCCAGCCATTGCTTAATCCTGTGAAATTATGATTTATCATAATTCTATAAATTAGGTTTCATAACTAGTAAACTTACAGGTTGGTCATGACTACGTAGCTTCATCAACTCGATAAAATTATTCTCACTCTCTTCATGCCCTTGTAAAGCTAAACCTTGTCAACCTAAGAACTGAATATCTTGAATAATAGTCATTAACATTCTCCCGTTATATTCTTTTTCTTCTTTGTATGCCTTATTAAGTAAGTAACCTTTGCTTTTCTGTGAGCCAGTAAGAGCTGAAATGGCATCCACATGGTACCTGGACAACTGATGCTTCCTGTTATTTCAAAACCATTATGGCAAACATATTTAGCTAAGATTAGCTGCAAACCTGAATCTTGAACATGCATCTTTCCAGTTAGTGAATCCAACTGACATGAATGCAGGATCTGTTTTGGAGTTATCTTTTGGCAATAATTTCTTTTCAGTATCCTGAGAGCATAGCAGAATCTTTCCCTCTAAATAATGAAGCCATGGCCATGTGTCAACCAAGAGGACTTAAAACTTCTTTTTTCACCCTTTTTACCAAACGATCTAGATGGAAAGCTAAGTTTCTTAGGCTGGTTTGCCTGAAGCTGGAAATTACTGACACCACAGCTTTCAGCCATCTTGCACAGCCAACAAAATGAACTGGGTTACAGCTGTATTTAGTCTATACAGCTGCATTCTTACTGCAACTGCTTTACAGTTTATGTTAATTCAAATACATGTAATAGTAATTGATCAAACTATTTTTGATGTAAAAGTCATTATTTATTTTGTGTACAAAATAAACTTATTGGTCTACTTAGCAACTTGATATTGCTGATTAACTATTTTTTCATTCATTTTTATTTTGACAATGGTTGCTAGCTAATTCTCTCATGAAGATTTTTATGCCAACACAAATATAAGTCCTATTATGGGTGTGGCTTCATAGAAATCTGGGTGAGGCAGTCGCCTCACCTTCCTCACCATGTGCTAGGCATATGAAAATGTAACTGCAACATTGTCATTTTAATAGTAATCAGTTTTAAGTAGCTATTTATAAGTTCAAAGATGTCACAATTAATAAAAAATATATATATATAACTGGCTGCAATAATAAATTAATCTTGAAAATTTGGATTTAATAAATTAATTAGTATGATAGAAAAATACTTGCCATATAAACTATATTATATAGTTATAGATATGCATCATAGAAAGTTAAACACTTATAGTATAATTTTTAGTACATACAAATAGAAAATCAACTTCAATGCAGTTGATAGTTTTAAACAGTTTAGTCCTCTCTTTCTTCTTTGACCTCACTGTTGTTTCTTTTGTTCTGACTCAGTCTCCTCTGTTTCGTCCGTTTCTTTAGGTTTATATTTCAACTCTACCCACACAGGACGATGACATGACACATCAGATTCTTCAATTGTGTCCTCGGTCTGAATTTCAGAAACTCCATGCTTGCTATACCGTTCATTCTTCATTGTTTTGTGCATTATGATGCCGTCGTAGCAGGAATCATTGGCTGTGTTGGTGTACTCATTTAGTCCCAGAACATTTTGATACTCTTCGGAATATTCTGCAATTGAGGGGACATAATTGTTGAAATGTCCTAGTAATATGCTATCTGGCTTCACTTTTCCATTGAAATCAGTAACCAATCTATGGAGTGTCGCAATCTCTTCATTATTTTTTTGTTTACCAGGATTATCACCTCGCTGTTTCAAGTGAACACTCACCAATGAAAAGACAAAGTTTCTAACTGTACATGTTATAGTGACTGGTTGTCTAGTATAGTCTCCTTCCAGCGTAGCTATGGTGGAATTTATTTCAATTCCGGAGCTATTCCTCCATAAGAAAACTCCATAGGTAACACCTTGATATATTTTGCCAATGCGTGTTTCAGTAGTACACACAATCCATTGGTCTTGTGAATTTTCATTCAGCATTACTTGAAGTTTGCTTATTGCAGAATTTTCTGAATTTATCCCAACAGGTTGAGATTCACCAACTTCCTGCAAAACAATGAGATCAAAATTCTCAGCCAAAATTGTCGCACAAACTAGAGATATTTTATTTGATTCATCATGAATTATTTTGCTGCTGAAATTTTTAACGTTCCAAGTAGCAACTTTAATGGTACGATCATTTTCGGCTTCTTTCAAGGACCTTATGCTTTCATTAAGTGAGCCATTTTCTAAATCTTCAAAGGAAAGTGCTGTTTTGAATTGATCGATAAGATTGTCCATTTCATTTTTCTTTGCAACAATTTTAATATTATTTAGGGTTTTTTCCAATTGTGCTATTTCAGAAGTTAATATATCACTGTTAGCATGTTCAACAACATCATGCTTTTTATGGTCATCATCTCCTTTTCCCACCACAGTTCCACACTCATTACAAAACCATTCTTTATCTCCTCCTTTTGGAACTGGTGTGCTTGTCTCCATGATGGCTCAGTTGTTATCAGTTGTAGAGTGATGCTGTGAAGTAGTAATAATTGCCCTTATATATACTCGTAAAAATACTTCCTTCAGTGTGGTTAGCTGGTGCCTACTAATGACAGGAAGTCGATCCAAACCACCAAGTCTAGTAAATTCATTTAATTGCAATTTTTTAAAATGTACCACTCCTCATTTAGTTATTAGGTATTAACATAGGAAACTGATAATATTGTACTTCTTTTTTAATGCTATAAGACATCAGGTATTACTCAATTGTTTCCTTCCATGACAGCAATAATGACTGGTGCATAATTCAATCCTTCTGAGGTTGTTGTCAGAGTAACATAGTCCAATCATTCAAGCCAATTGTTATAGGAACTATACATTTACTCTCCTTACCTGGTTTTCATAGAATGTTTTTCGGTGCAATTAATGGGAGCATAGGGCTGCTTATAGGTTTTCCTGACAGTGACTTCTAGTATGTAGCCATTGAATACATAGGATTGGTTTTTAGCTCCAGCCATTGCAATGGTACAATAATATAATAGCAAAACCTCACCCACTGTCTCCAATTAGAATTATAAATACTGTGTGTCCAAAATTATAAACCTACTGAAGTTCGAAACTACAGGGAGCTCACAATTGCAGGAGAGAATCCAGAAGAGACTGAGAGGGCAAGGCCTCCCCTTCCTCCTAACTAGGTTCATTAAAAATTATGATGTACCAGGGTACCAAATACAGCTGAGTGTTAGGCCGGTAAAGTTGATGTTATGCTATGCTTTTAGAGCAGCTGCATGCTGCTGGAGTATGTCCCCCCCCCCCTCCGTTAACACAACTGCAAGTACACAGGTAGTGGCAGCATAGGTGAAAAATGCAGCTGGTAACTAGATCTTTGTAGCATTTTTTATTTTTGCTAACAAAAAAATTAGCAGGCTCACCCAACACAACTTGCTTTTGTTGCCTGTTTTGTTATTGAAATGGTATCTGTCAGCATTGTCCATTTGTAAGATAATATATGGTGTGTTATCTGAAAATTGGTATCTGTACAGTCTAAAACAATGAATTAGCTAGTTATGATGCTGCTTAATTCTGGCAACAATAGTTATTTATTACCTTACCTATTCTTTTTGTTGTAGTTCTTTTTTTCTTCTTCTTCTTTTTTTTTAAGTTGAGGAGAAAGAAATTAATTACAATGATACAAATATGAGTGCATTTTTACATCCACTCAATAAGCCTTGATCAATTATTCCTTTTTATACTATTATTCTATTCTTGTATCCTTAAAATTTACCAATTCTCTTAAAAGATCTATTATTCTTATGAAAAACCCTATTATTCTTTTCAGAAAGGCACTAAATCTAGTTAATTATCCATATCTTTTTATTTGACATCATCAATTGTAAAAACATTACTTGCGCACACACTGTCAAGCAATCCCAAAATTTATTATAAAGTAACTGCCAACTGAATATTGTTTTCAAAATTCATGTTTGTCAGTATGTTGATGCAGCTCAAAAAGGCTGGACTAGTAATGGCAAAAGCAAAAGGCTTTAGCCCATTTAGGTACACCAGTCTCGTGCGAACTTCCTATTGAGTGGTAACCTAAAAACTGGGGCTGAGTGCCAATTAGCAGTAGAGACAGAATGCATGGAGCACTTAATAAAAAGTGACAAAAAAAAATTGGAAGAAAACGAGCGCTTAACACAAGAGAGCACTTAACAAAGAAGTGGTGCTAAACAACCCACGTCTCCGGTAGTCTGAACAATACATACACAAGCATTTAGAGTCCAGCTCTTTCATTTAAATCAGTCGGGGTTTGAAATTACAGAGAATTTGGGAGCTCAAAATTGCTGCACATTCGACAGAGCAGAGGAGAAGGGGTGGGGCTAGAGGGCTTTCAGCCCAATTAATTTTGGCTGAAGAGAATATTGTAGAATTAAAAAAAAACACAAGCTGTAGATGGTGTTAATTTCATCTTCCATGCCACATCTGTTTCCTGTAAGACAGCTTTCATCACCACTAAATATAGATATGTCTCCATATCCACTTCCCACTTCACCCACCCCCCCTACTATCACCTAAAAGTTATTAAGCAAACAATCTCCACCCTTCCTATTCCTCCCAGGTTAGGCGGTCACACTCTTATGCTTTAGATATATAATATATACTTATATATTTATCCATACTTGTATATCTTCTGAGACAGTCATTACTAGTTCTCTTCACTTCAGAATCTCTCAGGAATTGCAATTCCTGAGAGATTATGATGTATATTGCATATGGATTTTTTTATCCTCCATAGAAGATTTACTCTGCTAATTTATACATGCACAATTTCTTTCTCAGCCTTTTTTTTAATAATATTCTTTATCTTTCTGGTGTAGCTTGTATTGTGGCAGAGGCTTTCTTGGATAACATGAGAGAGCCACTCTTATGTGCATGCTGGAGGTTTGCATGCAGTTGCAGGCTTTTGCTAAGATATTAAATTAAAGCCCATTTAATTAATTTATTTATTTTTATGTGCCCATTCTCTTTGTTGTTATCAGAGAGAAAACCCAAGGCTGAAAAAAAGTAACATAACCTAACCTAAAATAGATGTAGGGGGGGGGGGGGGGGGGGGGGGGGGGGGAGGAAGAGAGAGAGAGAGAGAGGAGCAGAATTAGAGAAAAATAAGGTTTTAGAACTTTAAAAAAACACATTACCAACCAGCTGCAATCTGGTGTTTTGTTGTTGCACACCACCTGCAAAGTTGCTGGGGAAAAAAGTGACAAACAACTACCAGCTGCATTTTTCACCTGGGGTTGGTAGCTAGCAAGAGATGCATCTCACAACTTTGCAGGTGGTATGCAACAACAACAACACCAAATTGCAGCTGGTTGGTAATGTGTCTTTTCTTAAAATTGCTGCTAATTTAATTAGCTGCAATTTTAAGAAAAGGTGTGGTATGTATTAACTGAAAATTGGTGTCTAAAAATTGCACTGACAGCTGCTTGATTATGACAATATTTCCTCTATTATTTTAAACCACTAGTCATAAATGTTTTTTAATCAAAAACATTTTGCTGCTATTCAGCTAGCCATCATCAGTGAAACATAAATAGTACTGCTAGAAATGATGCATCATTTCTATCAGTTACTATTGAAACGTTGATTAAAAAACATGTTTAAAAACATTTTATGACTAGTGGTTTAAAAACTTTAATAATCAAGGAAATATTATACAGGATATGACAGTATATATTTACATTACCTATGTTATATAGCTGTTATAAGACGTGTGCCTTCAAAACTGCCATTACAGAGCATCAAGTTAGCAATAACATTAACTAGGCAAATCTTTCTAGACACAACTGGACTATGCTATAGATACTTGTATTGTGTAATGCTGAAATAATTTTTGCTGTTCAACCAGTATAAATGGAAGTTTTACACTTAACCTTTAGCTATACTGTGTATATGCAAAAAAATTGTTGAGATGGATAACAGCTTTGCCCTTGTATAGAAAGAATAGTTTGAAGGTGGCCAAACAAAACACTATCATTCTCAGCAAAAAGCCAAAATTAATTAGTGTGTAGTACTTTTCAGTTTTGGTATATATTAACAACCAATGTATTTCTATGGTTGAGAATTAATTTCTCTACTAAATGATGATGAAGCCACATTAGGTGGCAAAAGCCAGGGGTCCTGGGTTCGATTACCTGGCAACAACTAAGATTTTTTCACATTTTGCTTTTGCTGCTCTCTAGTCCCTTTAAGTGAGATAGTTATTATGAAGTGTCAGAACTATGAACTAGGCTTAAAATGTCAAGTGCAACATTTTGATGCTTGTTTCAATCTTCGGGGGTGGGGGCGCCATCTTCGACAGAATGATTGACTGAATGATTGACTGACTGACTGACTGACTGAGTACTGTAACCCTCACACGCTGCATGCTGAAGGTTAATAACCAACTTTCAGGATAAAGTGGAGCTTAACTATATTACTAACTTTCTGCTTCTTGAAGGAAGTACCACGTACACTGCCAGTTTGAGCAAGACAAGCAGGTGGCACAAGCAAAGTAATAGAAATTTATTAGTTCCCAGAACTAGCAAAACAGCAAGAAAATATTTCCTCATAAGTGTGAACTTAATTGGGTATTCTATAACTCCACCCTTTTTTAATAAGAGGGGCTGGAATGTTGAGATTTGCATATGTGTCAAATCTACATAATTCATCCAAAACCTTAATAGTTTTCATCAGAACAGTTGATCTGAGGTGGCAGAAGTGGTTTAAGGGGAGGGGGGCAGGGCTCAACTATAAAATCAACTGTAGGCATTAGGTCATTAAATTTAACAAATTTAAAACATCCATATTCATCTGAAGCTGTGACCATCCATGCTTGTGAAGAGACAGAACACATTTCTTCATAGTCAGTGTCTCAAACATACTTCAATATTGTCTTGTCTCTATGTCATAGGTGGATAAAGGGGGACATATGATGAGGTAAGTTCCCCTACAAATTGCACAGAAACTTTAAAAAAATTTTTTTTAATGTTCATGATTTCGTTAATACCAGTTTAGCAAAAAAGAGTTATCTACATCTCTGCTCTTTAAACATATGATTTACAACTCACTTATTTCAACTATGTTAACATTTAGTAAACCATGTGCTTAGACCCTTGATAACCCTGTACCCATTTTCGTTTTAAAAAGTGGTCAAAGCAAATGCCTCCACTGCTTGGCCACTTCCTCTAGCCTTGCTAAACTCACAACCTTTTCTCTTTTCAAAACTGCCCCAACCTACTATCCCACCCCAAACAGCCCACCCCTAATCTGTCAGGGAAATGTCCTGTTTCTCATCCACTCCCACATATAATTTCACTACAACTCCACTAATAAACACAATACAAGTTTATGTTAATATTTTTGCACTGGCTTTAAAAAAAACGCAGACTTATTGGTGTGGCGGTAAAGAATAAAATACTACATTGACTCAAAAGTATGTTTTTCTCACAAAAGAAACATGTTTTAAAGAAACCTCCTCTAATTTCCTAGAAGAACTGACACAGTCACATACATAGCATACATACTAGAGCTCAACTACACCAGTACACACTACAGCATACCTGACGAGAAAGAAGTTTCTGTGATCGTATCTATTAGTTTTCACAGCTGTGTTTTGTAATTGTAACACCCACACACATTGAATTTTAATGTTCTAGATAAGAAACAGAAAAAAAAAATTTTTTTTCCTGCTGTGGCCTAATCTGAGATGAAGAAACTTGACTCCATGAATACAGCTACCTCTGAGAAAAAAGTAGCTAATCCACTTTAGCTAATCCAGCAACATTAACTGTTTCGAACTTCCTTGATAAGCCTTTGGATACGCTTTCGTTTATATTGACCACAGGCAAAAGTTACTTTTGTTCTAACTGGGGCTTCAATTTTGCTATAATAAATATGGAGTTATTAGTAATCTCTTTTCACTCTTTGATTAACTGATGGCAAGAATTTTAGATAATTTTAATGGACTAAATTAATGAGACTAAAAACATGGCTAAGCTATGAGGTTTTGTTTTATGAGGAACTCACGTCCATAAGTAATAAATTTACAACATATGATTATGATTAGCTGTGTGAATACAATCCCTTCCATAAGCTCAACTATAGTGATACACTTGAAAGAAAGAGATAAAGATAATAGTGGCAGTAGAAAGATTAAAATTCCAAGAGGTAATAAATTTCTCTGGTTAGTTAGAGGCAGCCATAAAATGAGTTTAAAAAAAGTCCAAATTGTACTGGGGCAGGATGGGAGTGAGGAAAAATTTGTGGCATTTTTTTGTATCTACTTGCTTTCTGAGCTAGATATAGCTACTAATTGATATTTCTGCATGATATTTTTTGCATTAACATTTTTTTTATGACAGACATAATAGTGAATGGCCATTTCATGGAGTGAGCATTATCTACATCACTCCCAAACTAGTTATTATTTTATTACAGTTTCACCACTTACGATAGGGGATTAATATTCAATAGGCACATACAACTTCCCCTATTTTTTTGTTGTTGCTTTTTCCCTTGACCTGTAAGCTAGGGAATTGTGGTCCATTGGTTATACAGTGAACTGAGAGTTTTTAAGTTAATTTACCTCATCACCACATACAGAATGGATTATATTCAAAGCCTTACACTGGGCACTTAGACACCAAGTAAGGTCATTTATGAATTGGAGGGAAAAAAGTTAATTAAAAAAAAAAAAAGAATACCAAAAGAGGCTGAGGATGACAACAAAAAAAAGAATAAAAAAAAGAGAATACCAAAAGAGGCTGAGGTTGACACTGTAGTTGTAGTTCTTCTTTTTGTTGTCGTTATAGTTACTGCATTTATTCAATACATTAATAAACACACAAAAAGGATGGAATAGACATGAACTTGGAATATTATACTCTTGGATACAAATAAACCACGATGAGCAAAAAAAATCTGTATATATACAGGATATCAGTAGCTACTTTTTTTTTAAAAGATACATATAATGAGTGAATGGCCATTTCACACAGTAAGCATTTTCTACATCTCTCCCAAATTTATTTAATTACCTTTTCACTGCTTCTGACATAGGAGGCACATTCCACTTCCCCTGTATTTTTTCCCTTGACCAGTAGGCTAGGGAATTGTGGTACATTGGTTATACAAAGTGCTAACTGAGAGTTTTCACTTTAATAACCTCATCACCAGATACAGACTGGACTACATTTGAAGCCTTACACACTGGCCATAAAGACACCCAGTAAGGTCATTCATGAACTGGAGTAGCAAAAATCAATTTATAAAAAAATAAAAATATAATAAGAGGATCAGATTGGCACTGTAGCTATAATTTATAGTTGTATTTCTTTTTATTGTTTTGTATTTATTCATTTACAAATTAATAAACACAAAAAAGGATGAAATATGTTGTTAATAGATTTCACCTCCTCTTTGACCTTCATTGTGGCTATGCATGCATATCCAGCAATCAAGTCCACTAGCCACTTTGTTTCTTGTATGGCCTTACTCAACCCTAATCATTTGGGGACCATATGGTGTTGGGTTTCTCTGGTTTTAAGCTTGACTACCAAGGGTTGTTTTTTTCCTGCTGACAGATAGCTTAGGGAAGCACTACAGGTGCAAATCATCAACACTTGGGCACTACATATCACAGACATGTTAGTATGTATAAGAAAAAAAATCTTTACAATTCAATATATCAGTAGGTACCAAATATTATTTTAAGCACATTTTAAAATGTTTTTTTAATATTGCAACTATATTGTTAGTCTATTGGGGAAAATTTTTGGGCCAAATCTACTCAATCTGATCATAATCTGAGCCCACCCCACCTCTCTCCAATACACATTACCAAAGGTAGAGTTCCTTAACACTTCTATGATCATTCCCACCGTAGGAAGAAATTAATGCTTGATTGAGGTTACCTTAACATTGACAGAAGTGTAACATTGAACTAGGATGAGTGTGCATGCTTACCCAAACCCTCATTTACAGCATTTTATATAGCAGCATTTACACCATACAATTAAAAATGGAATAAAGTTTTGAACACAAGTAATTACATGAAAAAACGACTCCAGAGATTAAACTAAAAATAACATATTGAACAACAACTAAAAGAGAAATTTTTAGAAAATATCTGCAAAGCATGATCAATACAAGCCAAATCAACTGTAGCATAATGCAAGTTTGAGCATGACAACATGGACATACAGTTAGCTAATTAAAGGGACACTCTTGCTTCAGTGGAAGATGAACCACGTTCTGGTCTACATTCAACATCTCAGTCAGTCCAAAGGATAATGATATGTCTATAAAATGAGAGGAAACTGGTGAGGCAATATATGCCTCCAGTAGCTAATATCCTAAGAGTTACTTGGTGTAACAGTGACACTGATATCTGTTACACTTTCAGTTACAATTGCAAAATGTAACTTCAACATTGTCATTTTAATGGTAATGTTGGAAATCAATCAGTTTTAATAGTAAATAATCTTGAAAAAATACATTTAATACATTAATTAGTATGATAGAAAAATTAAGGCTAACATGTGAGCACAAATCTTATTATAGTATATGTATCATAGAAAGTTAAACACTTATAGTGTAATTTTTAGTACATATATATATACAAATGGATTTCAGTGCAGTTTGAAAAACAGTTTAGTCCTCTCTTTCTTCTTTGGCTTCACAGTTGTTTTTTTGCTCTGACTCAGTTTCCTCTCCTTCATTCTCTGAATCGCTCTCCTCTGTTTCTTTCGGTTTATATTTCAACTCGACCCACACAGGACGATGATCTGACACATCAGATTCTTTAATTTTGTCCTCGGTCTGAATTTTAGAAACAACTCTATGCTTGCTATGCCTTTTTCTTCGCATTTTTTTGTGCATTATAATGCCGTCGTAGCAGGAATCATTGGCTGTGTTGGTGTACTCATCTGATTCCAGCACATTTTCATACTCTCCGGAACATTTCGCAATTGAGGAGACATACGTGTTGAAATCTCCCAGTATTATGGAATCTTGCTTCACTTTTCTGCTGGAATCAGTAACCAATCTGTAGAGTCGTGCAATCTCTGCATTATTTCTTTCTTTACCAAGAGGACCAGTTCGCTCTTTCAAATGAACACTCACTAATGAAAAGACAAAGTCGCCAATTGTACATGTTATAGTGACTGGTTGTCTGGTAAATTTTCCTCCCAGCATAGCAATGGTGGAAGTTATTTTTATTCCGGAGCTTTTCCTCCATAAGAAAACTCCATAGGCCACGCCTCCAAATATTTTGCCAATGTGTGTTTCAGTAGTACACACTATCCATTTTTCCTCCGGTCTTCTTTCGTTCAACATTTCTTGAAGTTTGATTATAGCAGAATCTTCTGAATTTATCCCATCTTTAGATTCGCTAACTTCCTGCAAAGCTATGAGATCAAAATTTTCAGCCAAAATTGTTGCACAAACTAGAGATATCTTTTTTGATTCATCGTTTATTCTTGTGCTGCTGAAATTTTGAACATTCCAAGTCGCAACTTTAATTGTACGATCATTTTCGTCTTCTTTCAAGGACCTTATGCTTTCATTAAGTGAGCCATTTGCTAAATCTTCAAAGGAAAGTGCTGTTTGGAATTGATCGATAAGATTGTCCATTTCATTTTTCTTTGCAACAATTTTAATATTATTTAGGGTTTTTTCCAATTGTGCTATTTCAGAAGTTAATATATCACAGTTAGCACGTTCAACAACATCATGCTTTTTATGGTCATCATCTCCTTTTCCCACCACAGTTCCACACGCATTACAAAACCATTCTTTATCTCTTCCTTTTCGAGCTGGTGTGCTTGTCTCCATGATGACTCAGTTGTTATCAGTTGTAGAGTGATGCTGTGAAGTAGTAATTATTGCCTTTATATACTCATAAAAATACTTCCTTCTGTATGGTTTAGCTGATTAGTGCGCATTCTACTAAAGACAGGAAGTTGATCCAAACCACAAAGTAATAAACAGTTTGAAATTCATTTTATTTAAATTATTAACACCGATGTACCACATCTAGGTCCAATTAACCTGCTCTTAATTTATTGTTGAGTTCTTTCAAAATAATCAAATACTCAGTTTACGGAGCCAGTAATTTTACTTTGACTCAGCCTTGCAAGAAACTGAAATGTCAAGTTTTAAATTTGGGTTATTTATTGTAGGAAAACTGATTATTAAGAAAAATTTTAATGTTATAAGACGTCTGGTATTACTCAATGTCTGGTATTACTCAATTGATTCACTCGATGACAACAATGGTGTATGATTCAATCCTTCTGAGGTTGGTGTTGGAGTAACATAGTCCAATCATTTAAGTCAATTGCTAAATACACTGTTTACTCTCCTCACATGGATATCATAGAATGTTCACTCCTTTTTTTGTTGTAGTTCTTTTTTTTTTCTTTTTTCTTTTTTCCCCTTCTTATTCAGTTGAGATGGGTGGGAAGAAAGAAATTAATTGCAGCTGTAAAAGGCTGGACTAGTATTGCTTAAGTAACCACAATAAATACAGCTGGCCGAAAATGATATAAAGTAGTGTTCATTTTCCTGCAATGAAGTTTTGCTTGTGTGGTCCATAGTGTTGCCTCAGATACTAAACCCTTTTGATGCGAGATACTTGGTACATAAAATATCTGACTCTAATGAAGAATATAATCCACAATAGGTATAATTAAAGCTAATAATAATTATTATTATCCTTATTGATACTGAGCATTGTTGTGCCATTTTGTTTGGTAAAATGTCTGTCTATAATACAGCTGTAAGATCAGTACCTAACCACTGCCTATAAACTGTAGCAAAATTAATTAAGAAAACAAAAACAACTGAAATTAAGCATATCGTTACATAGTTTGCATTTATACGCTTGTAAGTTAAAAATTGCTTATAAATGAATGAACTCACTTAATACTGAAGTACAGAAAGGTTTTCTTTACTGTCATTTGTATGAAAACAAATCCCCATAGAAAAATGTGCAATGACTGTCACACCCACTTTTTGCAATACTTCATTTTTATCAAATTTTCCCTAAATAAGGGACAATGGACACATAATAAAACTGTTTGAGCAAAAAATCTGTATATATTCAGGATATTAGTAGCTACTTTTTTAAAAAGATACATATAATGAGTGAATGGCCATTTCACACAGTAAGCATTTTCTACATCTCTCGCAAATTTATTTAATTACCTTTTCACTGCTTCTGATATAGGAGGCACATTCCACTTCCCCTGTATTTTTTCCCTTGACCAGTAGGCTAGGGAATTGTGGTACACATTGGTTATACAAAGTTTCACTTTAATAACCTCATCACCAGATACAGACTGGACTACATTTGAAGCCTTACACTGGCCATTAAGACACCCAGTAAGGTCATTCATGAACTGGAGTAGCAAAAATCAATTTAAATAATTAAAAAAATACAATAACAGGATCAGATTGACACTGTAGCTATAATTTTATAGTTGTATTTCTTTTTATTGTTTTGTATTTATTCATTTACAAACTAATAAACACAAAAAAAAAGAAATAAGTTGTTAATAGATTTCACCTCCTCTTTGACCTTTATTGTGGCTATGCATGCATATCCAGCAATCAAGTCCACTAGCCACTTTGTTTCTTGTATGGCCTTACTCAACCCAAATCATTTGGGGACCATATGGTGTTGGGTTTCTCTGGTTTTAAGCTTGACTACCAAGGGTTTTTTTTTTCCTGCTGACAGATAGCTTAGGGAAGCACTACAGGTGCAAACCATCAACACTTGGGCACTATAGGTCACAGTGGTGTTAGTATAAGCATAAACATTTACAGTTCTTTCATAGATTAAAAAAAAAGGATAAAATAGACATGAACTTGATAGAGTTCACCTCTTCACTGATCTTTCATTGTAATATGTCTGCATATCCTGCAATCTTAGTCCCCATTGACCACTTTTAATTCTAGTGTGGCCTTCTCAACCCGAGTCCATATGAGACTCTCATGACTTTCTCTGGTTTCTCTGGTTTAAAATTGACTAGACAATAAAATAATATTGGCCAATGATGACTTCAAAAGGAGACTGACTTTGAGCACATTTTTTCTGCTAAAAGATAATGAAGCACTACAGATACAAACCATCAACACTTGTGCACCACATAATCATAGTGGATGCAAATAAACCAAGACAAAAAATTAATAAAACTGTTTGAGCAAAAAATCTGTATATATTCAGGATATCAGTAGCTACTTTTTATTAAACATACATATAATGAGTGAATGGCCATTTCACACAGTAAGCATTTTCTACATCTCTCCCAAATTTATTTAGTTACCTTTTCACTGCTTCTGATATAGGAGGCACATTCCACTTCCCCTGTATTTTTCCCTTGACCAGTAGGCTAGGGAATTGTGGTACATTGGTTATACAAGTGCTAACTGAGAGTTTTCACTTTAATAACCTCATCACCAGACATAGACTGGACTACATTTGAAGCCTTACACTGGGCATTAAGACACCCAGTAAGGTCATTCATGAACTGGAGTAGCAAAAATCAATTTATAAAAAAATAAAAATATAATAAGAGGATCAGATTGGCACTGTAGCTATACTTTTATAGTTGTATTTCTTTTTATTGTTTTGTATTTATTCATTTACAAATTAATAAACACAAAAAGGGATGAAATATGTTGTGAATAGATTTCACCTCCTCTTTGACCTTCATTGTGGCTATGCATGCATATCCAGCAATCAAGTCCACTAGCCACTTTGTTTCTTGTATGGCCTTACTCAACCCTAATCATTTGGGGACCATATGGTTTTGGGTTTCTCTGGTTTTAAGCTTGACTACCAAGGGTTTATTTTTTCCTGCTGACAGATAGCTTAGGGAAGCACTACCGGTGCCAAACATCTTTAACATTTTTCAAAATCTTTACAATTCAATATATCAGTAGGTACCAAATATTATTTTAAGCACATTTTAAAATGTTTTTTTAATATTGCAACTATATTGTTAGTCTATTGGGGAAAATTTTTGGGCCAAATCTACTCAATCTGATCATGATCTGAGCCCACCCCACCTCTCTCCAATACACATTACTAAAGGTAGAGTTCCTTAACACTTCAATGATCATTCCCACTGTAGGAAGAAATTAATGCTTGATTGAGGTTACCTTAACATTGACAGAAGTGTAACATTGAACTAGGATGAGTGTGCATGCTTACCCAAACCCTCATTTACAGCATTTTATATAGCAGCATTTACACCATACAATTAAAAATGGAATAAAGTTTTGAACACAAGTAATTACATGAAGAAACGACTCCAGAGATTAAACTAAAAATAACATATTGAACAACAACTAAAAGAGAAATTTTTAGAAAATATCTGCAAAGCATGATCAATACAAGCCAAATCAACTGTAGCATAATGCAAGTTTGAGCATGACAACATGGACATACAGTTAGCTAATTAAAGGGACACTCTTGCTTCAGTGGAAGATGAACCACGTTCTAGTCTACATTCAACATCTCAGTCAGTCCAAAGGATAATGATATGTCTATAAAATGAGAGGAAACTGGTGAGGCAATATATGCCTCCAGTAGCTAATATCCTAAGAGTTACTTGGTGTAACAGTGACACTGATATCTGTTACACTTTCAGTTACAATTGCAAAATGTAACTTCAACATTGTCATTTTAATGGTAATGTTGGAAATCAATCAGTTTTAATAGTAAATAATCTTGAAAAAATACATTTAATACATTAATTAGTATGATAGAAAAATTAAGGCTAACATGTGAGCACAAATCTTATTATAGTATATGCATCATAGAAAGTTAAACACTTATAGTGTAATTTTTAGTACATATATATATACAAATGGATTTCAGTGCAGTTTGAAAAACAGTTTAGTCCTCTCTTTCTTCTTTGGCTTCACTGTTGTTTTTTGCTCTGACTCAGTTTCCTCTCCTTCATCCACTGAACCAGTCTCCTCTCCTTCATTCTCTGAATCACTCTCCTCTGTTTCTTTAGTTTTATATTTCAACTCTACCCACACAGGACGATGATCTGACATATCAGATTCTTTAATTTCGTCCTCGATCTGAATTTTAGAAACAACTCCATGCTTGCTATACCATTTACTTCGCATTTTTTTTGTGCACTATAATGCCGTCGTAGCAGGAATCATTGGCTGTGTTGGTGTACTCATCTGATCTCAGCACGTTTTGATACTCTCGGGAACATTTCGCAATTGAGGAGACATACTTGTTGAAATCTCCTAGTAATACGGGATCTTGCTTCACTTTTCCGCTGGAATCAGTAACCAATGTGTCAAGTTTCGCAATCTCTGCATTATTATTTTTTACCAGGACTATCACCTCGCTCTTTCAAGTGAACACTCACTAATGAAAAGTCAAAGTCTCCAACTGTACATGTTATAGTGACTGGTTGTGTCTGCTAACCTCATTGGAGGAAAGTGAGCACTACTTTATTATTTTCGGCCAGCAGGTGCTAAATAACGCACGTCTATGATAGTGTGGAAAAGTACACACATCAACATTTAGAGTCCAGCTCTTTCATTTAAATCAGTCGGGGTTTGCCGATACATTCAATATATGAAATAAACATATTAGTGCAGGCAGGAGTCCTGAATGAACATTATTAGCTATGTTATTAACATTTTTAATCCAACACATCTAGCATTATTTGTATGGTGCTGAAGATCATTGTATATAAAGCCATAATGAAGAGACACGGACTGTTTTTGGGACAGATGCATTGATGTAGGAACATGCAGACAGTCTTCCTTAGAACAGTCTTCTTTATAACAGTCTTCTTTAGAAGTTTCCAAATGTTGTGTCAACACCTTGCAATGTAACTTGTGTATACTAGAATGAGAATTCATAGGTTTGGAGTATTAATGCTGTAACTTTTGCTAGCTATGGCCTATAGTGAAGTTTGTCTGTGAAGTACATTAGAGTAGCTACTCTATGTCATTAAATGTAAATTTACTGCAGTAAGTTATGAAATAGAATGCAGAATAAAGTTTTTATGTCCCCCCTTGCTATAACAATTGGCATACTTACGCATGAGAAATACTCACTTGCCTACATGATGGCTTTTGCAAAGAGATGTCACCGTACTGTTTTACCCTGCTTCCACTCATTGCGTGTGAAATTCTTGAAGTGCATCCATACCGTTACATTCAAGATGCAGTAAATCTACTGATTGAAGAAAATCTGCTAAACTATAATGTTTATGAAATAAAAAGTTTGTGCTAGAAACCACAATAAATACAGCTGGCCGAATATGATAAAGTAGAGCTCACTTTCTTGCAATGAAGTTTTGCTTGTGTGAGGCCCATAGTGTTGCCGCAGATACTAAACCCTTTTGATGTGAGATACTTGGTACATAAAATATCTGACTCTAATGAAGAATATAATCCACAATAGGTCTAATTAAAGCTAATAATAATTATTATTATCCTTATTGATACTGAGCATTGTTGTGCCATTTTGTTTGGTAAAATGTCTGTCTATAATACAGCTGTAAGATCAGTACCTAACCATTGCCTATAAACTGTAGCAAAATCAATTTAGAAAACCAAAACAACTAAAATTAAGCATATCATTACATAGTTTGCATTTTTATGCTTGTAAGTTAAAAATTGCTTATAAATGAATGAACTCACTTAATACTGAAGTACAGAAAGGTTTTCTTTACTGTCATTTGTATGAAAAAATCCCCATAGAAAAATGTTCAATACCTGTCACGCCCACTTTTTGCAATACTTCATTTTATCAAATTTTCCCTCAATAAGGGACAATGGACACAAATAAACCAATAATAAAACTGTTTCAGCAAAAAATCTGTATATATTCAGGATATTAGTAGCTACTTTTTTTAAAAGATACATATTATAATGAGTGACTTTCACACAGTCAGCATTTTCTACATCTCTCCCAAATTTATTTAATTACCTTTTCACCACTTCTGATATAGGAGGCACATTCCACTTCCCCTGTATTTTTTCCCTTGACCAGTAGGCTAGGGAATTGTGGTACATTGGTTATACAAAGTGCTAACTGAGAGTTTTCACTTTAATAACCTCATCACCAGATACAGACTGGACTACATTTGAAGCCTTACACTGGCCATTAAGACACCCAGTAAGGTCATTCATGAACTGGAGTAGCAAAAATCAATTTAAATAATTAAAAAAATACAATAACAGGATCAGATTGACACTGTAGCTATAATTTTATAGTTGTATTTCTTTTTATTGTTTTGTATATACTCATTTACAAACTAATAAACACAAAAAAAAAGAAATAAGTTGTTAATAGATTTCACCTCCTCTTTGACCTTCATTGTGGCTATGCATGCATATCCAGCAATCAAGTCCACTAGCCACTTTGTTTCTTGTATGGCCTTACTCAACCGTAATCATTTGGGGACCATATGGTGTTGGGTTTCTCTGGTTTTAAGTTTGACTACCAAGGGTTTCTTTTTCTGCTAACAGATAGCTTAGGGAAGCACTACAGGTGCAAACCATCAACACTTGGGCACTACATATCACAGACGTGTTAGTATGTATAAGAAAAAAATCTTTACAATTCAATATATCTAGGTACCAAATATTATTTTAAGCACATTTAAAAAGTTTTTTTAATATTGCAACTATATTGTTAGTCTATTGGGAATTTTTTTGACAAATCAACTCAATCTGATCATGATCTGAGCCCATCCCACCTCTCCCCAATACACATTACCAAATGTAGAGTTACCTTAACACTTCAATGATCATTCCCACAGTAGGAAGAAATTAATGCTTGATTGAGGTGAACTTAACATTGACAGAAGTGTAACATTGAACTAGGATGAGTGTGCATGCTTACCCAAACCCTCATTTCCAGCTTTTTATATAGTAGCTATTTACACCATACAATTAAAAATGGAATGAAGTTTTGAACACAAATTAATTACATGAAGAAACGACTCTAGAGGTTAAACTAAAAATAACATATTGAGCAACAACTAAAAGGGAAATTTTTAGGAAATATCTGCAAAGCATAATCAATACAAGTCAAATAAATTGTAGCATATCGCAAGTTTGAGCATGACAACATGGACATACCACTTAGCTAATTAAAGGGACACTCTTGCTTCAGTGGAAGATGAACCACATCCCAGTCTACACTCAACATCTCAGTCAGTCCAAAGGATGATGATATGTCTATAAAGTGAGAGGAAACTGGTGAGGCAATATATGCCTCCAGTGTAGCTAATATCCTAAGAGTTACTTGGTGTAACAGTGACACTGATATCTGTTACACTTTCAGTTACAATTGCAAAATGTAACTTCAACATTGTCATTTTAATGGTAATGTTGGAAATCAATCAGTTTTAATAGTAAATAATCTTGACAAAATTAATTTAATAAATTAATTAGTATGATAGAAAAATTAAGGCTAACATGTGAGCACAAATCTTATTATAGTATATGCATCATAGAAAGTTAAACACTTATAGTATAATTTTTAGTACATATATACAAATGGAATAATCAATTTCAGTGCAGTTTTAAAAATCAGTTTAGTCCTCTCTTTCTTCTCTGGCTTCCCTGTTGTTTTTTTGCTCTGACTCAGTTTCCTCTCCTTCATTCACTGAACCAGTCTCCTCTCCTTCATTCTCTGAATCGCTCTCTTCTGTTTCTTTAGGTTTATATTTCAACTCTACCCACACAGGACGATGATCTGACACATCAGATTCTTTAATTTTGTCCTCGGTCTGAATTTTAGAAACAACTCCATGCTTGCTATACCGTTTACTTCGCATTTTTTTGTGCACTATAATGCCGTCGTAGCAGGAATCATTGGCTGTGTTGGTGTACTCATCTGATCTCAGCACATTTTGATACTCTCGGGAACATTTCACAATTGAGGAGACATACTTGTTGAAATCTCCTAGTAATATGGAATCTTGCTTCACTTTTCCGCTGGAATCAGTAACCAATGTGTCAAGTATCGCAATCTCTGCATTATTTTGTTTTACCAGGACTATCACCTCGCTCTTTCAAGTGAACACTCACTAATGAAAAGTCAAAGTCTCCAACTGTATACGTTATAGTGACTGGTTGTCTGCTAACCTCATTGGAGGAAAGTGAGCACTACTTTATCATTTTCGGCCAGCTGGTGCTAAATAACCCACATCTATGATAGTGTGGAAAAGTACATACAGCAACATTTAGAGTCCAGCTCTTTCATTTAAATCAGTCGGGGTTTGCTGGTACATTCAATATATGAAATAAACATATTAGTGCAGGCAGGAGGCAGGAGTCCTGAATGAACATTATTAGCTATGTTATTAACATTTTTAATCCAACACATCTAGCATTATTTGTATGGTGCTGAAGATCATTGTATATAAAGCCATAATGAAGAGACACAGACTGTTTTTGGGACAGATGCATTGATGTAGGAACATGCAGACAGTCTTCCTTAGAACAGTCTTCCTTAGAAACAGTCTTCTTTAGAAGTTTCCAAATGTTGTGTCAACACCTTGCAATGTAACTTGTGTATACTAGAATGAGAATTCATAGGTTTGGAGTATTAATGCTGTAACTTTTGCTAGCTATGGCCTATAGTGAAGTTTGTCTGTGAAGTACATTAGAGTAGCTACTCTATGTCATTAAATGTAAATTTACTGCAGTAAGTTATGAAATAGAATGCAGAATAAAGTTTTTATGTCCCCCCTTGCTATAACAATTGGCATACTTACGCATGAGAAATACTCACTTGCCTACATGATGGCTTTTGCAAAGAGATGTCACCGTAGTGTTTTACCCTGCTTCCACTCATTGCGTGTGAAATTCTTGAAGTGCATCCATACCTTACGTTCAAGATACAGTAAATCTACTGATTGAAGAAAATCTGCTAAACTATAATGTTTATGAAATAAAAAGTTTGTGCTGGAAACCACAATAAATACAGCTGGCCGAATATGATAAAGTAGTGCTCACTTTCTTGCAATGAAGTTTTGCTTGTGTGAGGCCCATAGTGTTGCCGCAGATACCAAACCCTTTTGATGTGAGATACTTGGTACATAAAATATCTGACTCTAATGAAAAATATAGTCCACAATAGGTATAATTAAAGCTAATAATAATTATTATTATCCTTATTGATACTGAGCATTGTTGTGCCATTTTGTTTGGAAAAATGTCTGTCTATAATACAGCTGTAAGATCAGTACCTAACCACTGCCTATAAACTGTAGCAAAATCAATTTAGAAAACAAAAACAACTGAAATTAAGCATATCATTACATAGTTTGCATTTATACGCTTGTAAGTTAAAAATTGCTTATAAATGAATGAACTCACTTAATACTGAAGTACAGAAAGGTTTTCTTTACTGTCATTTGTGTGAAAAAAATCCCCATAGAAAAATGTGCAATGCCTGTCACGCCCACTTTTTGCAAATACTTCATTTTTATCAAATTTTCCCTTAATAAGGGACAATGGACACAAATAAACCAAGACAAAAAGTTAATAAAACTGTTTGAGCAAAAAATCTGTATATATTCAGGATATCAGTAGCTACTTTTTTTAAAAGATACATAAAATGAGTGAATGGCCATTTCACACAGTAAGCATTTTCTACATCTCTCCCAAGCTTATTTAATTACCTTTTCACTGCTTCTGATATAGGAGGCACATTCCACTTCCCCTGTATTTTTTCCCTTCACCAGTAGGCTAGGGAATTGTGGTACATTGGTTATACAAGTGCTAACAGAGAGTTTTCACTTTAATAACCTCATCACCAGATACAGACTGGACTACATTTGAAGCCTTACACTGGGCATTAAGACACCCAGTAAGGTCATTCATGAACTGGAGTAGCAAAAATCAATTTATAAAAATAATAAAAATATAGTAAGAGGACCAGATTGGCACTGTAGCTATACTTTTATAGTTGTATTTCTTTTTATTGTTTTGTATTTATTCATTTACAAATTAATAGACACAAAAAAGGATGAAATATGTTGTTAATATATTTCACCTCCTCTTTGACCTTCATTGTGGCTATGCATGCATATCCAGCAATCAAGTCCACTAGCTACTTTGTTTCTTGTATGGCCTTACTCAACCTTAATCATTTGGGGACAATATGGTGTTGGGTTTCTCTGGATTTAAGCTTGGCTACCAAGGGTTTCTTTTTCTGCTAACAGATAGCTTAGGGAAGCACTACCGGTGCAAACCATCAACACTTGGGCACTACATATCACAGACGCGTTAGTGTGTATAAGAAAAAAAATCTTTACAATTCAATATATCAGTAGGTACCAAATATTATTTTAAGCACATTGTAAAATGTTTTTTTAATATTGCAACTATATTGTTAGTCTATTGGGTGGAAAATTTGGGCCAAATCTACTCAATCAGATCATGATCTGAGCCCATCCCACCTCTCCCCAATACACATTACCAAAAGTAGAGTTACCTTAACACTTCAATGATCACTCCCACTGTAGGAAGAAATTAATGCTTGATTGAGGTTACCTTAACATTGACAGAAGTGTAACATTGAACTAAAATGAGTGTGCATGCTTACCCAAACCCTCGTTTCCAGTTTTTTATATAGTAGCTATTTACACCATACAATTAAAAATGGAATGAAGTTTTGAACACAAATTAATTACATGAAGAAACGACTCTAGAGGTTAAACTAAGAATAACATATTGAACAACAATGAATGGAGCTTTCCCCTTTAGTTTTAAAAGCAGCTAGAGGCCACTCACATAAGTAAACAAGAATCAACCTTAGGCAATATATTGCATTTTGTCAAGCATCACCCTTAGGCTAATTATAGCATTTTTGTTTTTTGATTTTTATAAATCAGCCCTGATGATGGCAGAAGCAGTCTGCTGAAACATGTTGGCATTAAAAATGAATTGTTTGATATAAAAAATCAAATTGGTATAACAACAAATAAAAGAGAAATTTTTAGGAAATATCTGCAAAGCATGATCAATACAAGCCAAATCAACTGTAGCATATCGCAAGTTTGAGCATGACAACATGGACATACCAGTTAGCTAATTATAGGGACACTCTTGCTTCAGTGGAAGATGAACCACATCCCAGTCTACACTCAAAATCTCAGTCACTCCAAAGGATAATGATATGTCTATAAAATGAGAGGAAACTGGTGAGTGCCTCCAGTGTAGCTAATATCCTAAGAGTTACTTGGTGTAACAGTGACACTGATATCTGTTACACTTTCAGTTACAATTGCAAAATGAGCACAAATCCTATTACAGTATATGCATCATAGAAAGTTAAACACTTATAGTATAATTTTTAGTACATATATACAAATGGAATAATCAATTTCAGTGCAGTTTTAAAAACAGTTTAGTCCTCTCTTTCTTCTTTGGCTTCACTGTTGTTGTTTTTTTTACTCTGACTCAGTTTCCTCTCCTTCATCCACTGAACCAGTCTCCTCTCCTTCATTCTCTGAATCACTCTCCTCTGTTTCTTTAGGTTTATATTTCAACTCTACCCACACAGGACGATGATCTGACACATCAGATTCTTTAATTTTGTCCTCGGTCTGAATTTTAGAAACAACTCCATGCTTGCTATATTGTTTACTTCGCATTTTTTTGTGCACTATAATGCCGTCGTAGCAGGAATCACTGGCTGTGTTGGTGTACTCATCTGATCTCAGCACATTTTGATACTCTCGGGAACATTTCACAATTGAGGAGACATACTTGTTGAAATCTCCTAGTAATATGGAATCTTGCTTCACTTTTCCGCTGGAATCAGTAACAAATGTGTTAAGTTTCACAGAGCTCTGCATTATTTTTTTTTACCAGGACTATCACCTCTCGCTCTTTCAAGTGAACACTCACTAATGAAAAGTCAAAGTCCAACTATACATGTTATAATAACTGGTTGTGTCTGCTAACCTCATTGGAGGAAAGTGAGCACTACTTCATCATTTTCGGCCAGCAGGTGCTAAATAACCCACATCTATGATAGTGTGGAAAAGTACACACATCAACATTTAGAGTCCAGCTCTTTCATTTAAATCAGTCGGGGTTTGCCGGTATATTCAATATATGAAATAAACATATTAGTGCAGGCAGGAGGCAGGAGTCCTGAATGAACATTATTAGCTATGTTATTAACATTTTTAATCCAACACATCTAGCATTATTCGTATGGTGCTAAAGATTATTGTATATAAAGCCATAATGAAGAGACACGGACTGTTTTTGGGACAGATGCATTGATGTAGGAACATGCAGACAGTCTTCCTTAGAACAGTCTTCTTTAGAACAGTCTTCTTTAGAAGTTTCCAAATGTTGTGTCAACACCTTGCAATGTAACTTGTGTATACTTGAATGAGAATTCATAGGTTTGGAGTATTAATGCTGTAACTTTTGCTAGCTATGGCCTAGTGAAGTTTGTCTGTGAAGTACATTAGAGTAGCTAAACTATGTCATTAAATGTAAATTTACTGCAGTAAGTTATGAAATAGAATGCAGAATAAAGTTTTTATGTCCCCCCTTGCTATAACAATTGGCATACTTACGCATGAGAAATACTCACTTGCCTACATGATGGCTTTTGCAAAGAGATGTCACCGTACTGTTTTACCCTGCTTCCACTCATTGCGTGTGAAATTCTTGAAGTGCATCCATACCTTACGTTCAAGATACAGTAAATCTACTGATTGAAGAAAATTTGCTAAACTATAATGTTTATGAAATAAAAAGTTTGTGCTAGAAACCACAATAAATACAGCTGGCCGAAAATTATAAAGTAGAGCTCACTTTCTTGCAATGAAGTTTTGCTTGTGTGAGGCCCATAGTGTTGCCGCAGATACTAAACCCTTTTGAAGCGAGATACTTGGTACATAAAATATCTGACTCTAATGAAAAATATAGTCCACAATAGGTATAATTAAAGCTAATAATAATTATTATTATCCTTATTGATACTGAGCATTGTTGTGCCATTTTGTTTGGAAAAATGTCTGCCTATAATACAGCTGTAAGATCAGTACCTAACCACTGCCTATAAACTGTAGCAAAATCAATTAAGAAAACCAAAACAGCTAAAATTAAGCATATCATTACATAGTTTGCATTTCTACGCTTGTAAGTTAAAAATTGCTTATAAATGAATGAACTCACTTAATACTGAAGTACAGAAAGGTTTTCTTTACTGTCATTTGTATGAAAAAAATCCCCATAGAAAAATGTGCAATGCCTGTCACGCCCACTTTTTGCAATACTTCATTTTTATCAAATTTTCCCTTAATAAGGGACAATGGACACAAATAAACCAATAATAAAACTGTTTGAGCAAAAAATCTGTATATATTCAGGATATTAGTAGCTACTTTTTTTAAAAGATACATATAATGAGTGACTTTCACACAGTAAGCATTTTCTACATCTCTCCCAAATTTATTTAATTACCTTTTCACTGCTTCTGATATAGGAGGCACATTCCACTTCCCCTGTAATTTTTCCCTTGACCAGTAGGCTAGGGAATTGTGGTACATTGGTTATACAAAGTGCTAACTGAGAGTTTTCACTTTAATAACCTCATCACCAGATACAGACTGGACTACATTTGAAGCCTTACACTGGCCATTAAGACACCCAGTAAGGTCATTCATGAACTGGAGTAGCAAAAATCAATTTAAATAATTAAAAAAATACAATAACAGGATCAGATTGACACTGTAGAAATAATTTTATAGTTGTATTTCTTTTTATTGTTTTGTATTTACTCATTTACAAACTAATAAACAGACAAAAAAAGAAATAAGTTGTTAATAGATTTCACCTCCTCTTTGACCTTCATTGTGGCTATGCATGCATATCCAGCAATCAAGTCCACTAGCCACTTTGTTTCTTGTATGGCCTTACTCAACCCTAATCATTTGGGGACCATATGGTGTTGGGTTTCTCTGGTTTTAAGCTTGACTACCAAGGGTTTATTTTTTCCTGCTGACAGATAGCTTAGGGAAGCACTACAGGTGCAAACCATCAACACTTGGGCACTATAGGTCACAGTGGTGTTAGTATAAGCATAAACATTTACAGTTCTTTCATAGATTTAAAAAAAAAAGGATAAAATAGACATGAACTTGATAGAGTTCACCTCTTCACTGATCTTTCATTGTAATATGTCTGCATATCCTGCAATCTTAGTCCCTTTTGACCACTTTTAATTCTAGTGTGGCCTTCTCAACCTGAGTCCATATGAGACTCTCATGACTTTCTCAGGTTTCTCTGGTTTAAAATTGACTAGACAATAAAATAATATTGGCCAACGATGAATTCAAAAGGAAACTGACTTTGAGCACATTTTTTCTGCTAAAAGATAATGAAGCACTACAGATACAAACCATCAACACTTGTGCACCACATAATCATAGTGGATGCAAATAAACCAAGACAAAAAATTAATAAAACTGTTTGAGCAAAAAATCTGTATATATTCAGGATATCAGTAGCTACTTTGTTTTAAAAGATACATATAATGAGTGAATGGCCATTTCACACAGTAAGCATTTTCTACATCTCTCCCAAATTTATTTAATTACCGTTTCACTGCTTCTGATATAGGAGGCACATTCCACTTCCCCTGTATTTTTTCCCTTGACCAGTAGGCTAGGGAATTGTGGTACATTGGTTATACAAGTACTAACTGAGAGTTTTCACTTTAATAACCTCATCACCAGATACAGACTGGACTACATTTGAAGCCTTACACTGGCTATTAAGACACCCAGTAAGGTCATTCATGAACTGGAGTAGCAAAAATCAATTTATATTAAAAAAAATAAAATAAGAGGATCAGATTGACACTGTAGCTAGTTGTATTTCTTTTTATTGTTGTTGTATTTATTCATTTACAAATTAAGAATCACAAAAAAAAAAGGATGAAACATGTTGTTAAATAGATGTCGTCACCTCCTCTTTGACCTTCATTGTGGCTATGCATGCATATCCAGCAATCAAGTCCACTAGCCACGTTGTTTCTTGTATGGCCTTACTCTACCCTAATCCCTTGGGGACCATACGGTGTTAGGTTCCTCTGGTTTTAAGTTTGACTACCAAGGGTTTCTTTTTCTGCTAACAGATAGCTTAGGGATGCACTACAGGTGCAAACCATCAACACTTGGGCACTACATATTACAGTGGTGCTAAGCAAAAAAAATTTACAATTCAATATATCATTAGTTATCAAATATTTTAAGCATATTTTTTTTTTCAGTATTGCAACTATATTGTTAGTCTTGGGGGGGAAATTTGGGCCAAACAAACTTATCGTGATCTATCCCCATCCCTCTTCTCCCCAATACACAGTTAAAAAAGTAGAGTTACCTTAACACTTCAATGATCATTCCCACTGTAGGAAGAAATTAATGCTTGATTGAGGTGAACTTAACATTGACAGAAGTGTAACATTGAACTAGGATGAGTGTGCATGCTTACCCAAACCCTCGTTTCCAGCTTTTTATATAGTAGCTATTTACACCATACAATTAAAAATGGAATGAAGTTTGGAACACAAATTAATTACATGAAGAAACGACTCTAGAGGTTAAACTAAAAATAACATATTGAACAACAACTAAAAGAGAAATTTTTAGGAAATATCTGCAAAGCATAATCAATACAAGTCAAATCAACTGTAGCATATCGCAAGTTTGAGCATGACAACATGGACATACCACTTAGCTAATTAAAGGGACACTCTTGCTTCAGTGGAAGATGAACCACATCCCAGTCTACACTCAACATCTCAGTCAGTCCAAAGGATAATGATATGTCTATAAAATGAGAGGAAACTGGTGAGGCAATATATGCCTCCAGTGTAGCTAATATCCTAAGAGTTACTTGGTGTAACAGTGACACTGATATCTGTTACACTTTCAGTTACAATTGCAAAATGTAACTTCAACATTGTCTATTTAATGGTAATGTTGGAAATCAATCAGTTTTAATAGTAAATAGTCTCGAAAAAATAAATTTAATAAATTAATTAGTATGATAGAAAAATTAAGGCTAACATGTGAGCACAAATCTTATTATAGTATATGCATCATAGAAAACTAAACACTTATAGTATAATTTTTAGTACATATATACAAATGGAATAATCAATTTCAGTGCAGTTTTAAAAACAGTTTAGTCCTCTCTTTCTTCTTTGGCTTCACTGTTGTTTTTTGCTCTGACTCAGTTTCCTCTCCTTCATCTACTGAACCAGTCTCCTCTCCTTCATTCTCTGAATCACTCTCCTCTGTTTCTTTAGGTTTATATTTCAACTTTACCAACACAGGACGATGATCTGACATATCAGATTCTTTAATTTTGTCCTCGATCTGAATTTTAGAAACAACTCCATACTTGCTATACCGTTTACTTCACATTTTTTGTGCACTATAATGCCGTTGTAGCAGGAATCATTGGCTGTGTTGGTGTACTCATCTGATCTCAGCACATTTTGATACTCTCGGGAACATTTCGCAATTGAGGAGACATACTTTTTGAAATCTCCTAGTAATATGGGATCTTGCTTCACTTTTCCGCTGGAATCAGTAACCAATGTGTCAAGTTTCGCAATCTCTGCATTATTTTTTTTTTTTTTACCAGGACTATCACCTCGCTCTTTCAAGTGAACACTCACTAATGAAAAGTCAAAGTCTCCAACTGTACATGTTATAGTGACTGGTTGTCTGCTAACCTCATTGGAGGAAAGTGAGCACTACTTTATCATTTTCGGCCAGCTGGTGCTAAATAACCCACATCTATGATAGTGTGGAAAAGTACATACAGCAACATTTAGAGTCCAGCTCTTTCATTTAAATCAGTCGGGGTTTGCCGGTACATTCGATATATGAAATAAACATATTAGTGCAGGTAGGAATCCTGAATGAACATTATTAGCTATGTTATTAACATTTTTAATCCAACACACCTAGCATTATTTGTATGGTGCTGAAGATTATTGTATATAAAGCCATAATGAAGAGACACGGACTGTTTTTGGGACAGATGCATTGATGTAGGAACATGCAGACAGTCTTCCTTAGAACAGTCTTCTTTATAACAGTCTTCTTTAGAAGTTTCCAAATGTTGTGTCAACACCTTGCAATGTAACTTGTGTATACTTGAATAGGTTTGCAGTATTAATGCTGTAACTTTTGCTAGCTATGGCCTAGTGAAGTTTGTCTGTGAAGTACATTAGAGTAGCTAAACTATGTCATTAAATGTAAATTTACTGCAGTAAGTTATGAAATAGAATGCAGAATAAAGTTTTTATGTCCCCCTTGCTATAAGAATTGGCATACTTACGCATGAGAAATACTCACTTGCCTACATGATGGCTTTTGCAAAGAGATGTCACTGTAGTTAAGTTTTACCCTGCTTTTATATTTCAGTCATTGCGTGTGAAATTCTTGAAGTGCATCCATACCTTACATTCAAGATACAGTAAATCTACTGATTGAAGAAAATCTGCTAAACTATAATGTTTATGAAAAAAAAGTTTGTGCTAGAAACCACAATAAATACAGCTGGCCGAAAATGATAAAGTAGTGCTCACATTCCTGCAATGAGGTTTTGCTTGTGTCAGGCCCATAGTGTTGCCGCAGATACTAAACCCTTTTGATGTGAGATACTTGGTACATAAAATATCTGACTCTAATGAAAAAATATAATCCACAATAGGTATAATTAAAGCTAATAATAATTATTATTATCCTTATTGATACTGAGCATTGTTGTGCCATTTTGTTTGGAAAAATGTCTCTCTATAGTACAGCTGTATGATCAGTACCTAACCACTGCCTATAAACTGTAGCAAAATCAATTTAGAAAACCAAAACAACTAAAATTAAGCATATCATTACGTAGTTTGCATTTATACACTTGTAAGTTAAAAATTGCTTATAAATGAATGAACTCACTTAATACTGAAGTACAGAAAGGTTTTCTTTACTGTCATTTGTATGAAAAAAATCCCCATAGAAAAATGTGCAATGACTGTCACACCCACTTTTTGCAATACTTCATTTTTATCAAATTTTCCCTAAATAAGGGACAATGGACACAAATAAACCAAGACAAAAAGTTAATAAAACTGTTTGAGCAAAAAATCTGTATATATTCAGGATATCAGTAGCTACTTTTTTTAAAGATACATAAAATGAGTGAATGGCAATTTCACACAGTAAGCATTTTCTACATCTCTCCCAAGCTTATTTAATTACCTTTTCACTGCTTCTGATATAGGAGGCACATTCCACTTCCCCTGTATTTTTTCCCTTCACCAGTAGGCTAGGGAATTGTGGTACATTGGTTATACAAAGTGCTAACTGAGAGTTTTCACTTTAATAACCTCATCACCAGATACAGACTGGACTACATTTGAAGCCCACTGGGCATTAAGACACCAAGTAAGGTCATTTATGAACTGGAGTAGCAAAAATAAATTTATAAAAAATAGAATAAAAATACTATAAGGATCAGATTGGCACTGTAGCTAGTCGTATTTCTTATTATTGTTGTTGGACTTATTCATTTATAAATTAATAAACACAAAAACGGATGAAATATGTTGTTAATAGATTTCACCTCCTCTTTGACCTTCATTGTGGCTATGCATGCATATCCAGCAATCAAGTCCACTAGCCACTTTGTTTCTTGTATGGCCTTACTCAACCCTAATCATTTGGGGACCATATGGTTTTGGGTTTCTCTGGTTTTAAGCTTGACTACCAAGGGTTTATTTTTTCCTGCTGACAGATAGCTTAGGGAAGCACTACCGGTGCCAAACATCTTTAACATTTTTCAAAATCTTTACAATTCAATATATCATATAACACTAGGAGTGTGCATGCTTACCCAAACCCTCATTTCCAGCTTTTTATATAGTAGCTATTTACACCATACAATTAAAAATGGAATGAAGTTTTGAACACAAATTAATTACATGAAGAAACGACTCCAGAGATTAAACTAAGAATAACATATTGAACAGAAATTTTTAGGAAATATCTGCAAAGCATAATCAATACAAGTCAAATCAACTGTAGCATATCGCAAGTTTAATCATGACAACATGGACATATAGTTAGCTAATTAAAGGAACACTCTTGAAGATGAACCACATCCCAGTCTACACTCCACATCTCAGTCTGTCCAATGGATATGGACATGACTATAAATGAGAGGAAGCTGGTGAGGCAATATTATACCTTCAGAGTTGGTGTAACAGTGACAATGATATATGTTACAGTTTCGGCTACAATTGCAAAATCAGGGGCCTAGCAGTCATTTTTATCATGGGTGAGGCGAAAATCAACACCAGTTATAACCAAAAAGTATCACTACATGTTTCTTGATGAGAAAAGTTGTACAAAGTGTAATAACAATGAAGTTTGACCATTAAAAGATAATAGAGTTTAACGTAATATATAGCAAAGTTACTGTTAAAATTTGGGAAACTTGTTTCTCCTATATTCAGAGCTACTAAATTCATTTGCAATGTAATGTAAATCTAATTCTCATTTTGTATTTCTGGACGTGTGTACTTGTCACCATGTCTCCTCTCCAGCCATTGCTTAATATCCTGTGAAATTATGATTTATCATAATTCTATAAATTAGGTTTCATAACTAGTAAACTTACAGGTTGGTCATGACTACGTAGCTTCATCAACTGGATAAAAGTATTCTCACTCTCTTCATGCCCTTGTAAAGCTAAACTTTGTCGACCTAAGAACTGAATATCTTGAATAATAGTCATTAACATTCTCCCGTTATATTCTTTTTCTTCTTTGTATGCCTTATTAAGTAAGTAACCTATGCTTTTCTGTGAGCCAGTAAGAGCTGAAATGGCATCCACATGGTACCTGGACAACTGATGCTTCCTGTTATTTCAAAACCATTATGGCAAACATATTTAGCTAAGATTAGATGCAAACCTGAATCTTGAACATGCATCTTTCCAGTTAGTGAATCCAACTGACATGAATGCAGGATCTGTTTTGGAGTTATCCTTTGGCAATAATTTCTTTTCAGTATCCTGAGAGCATAGCACAGAATCTTTCCCTCTAAATAATGAAGCCATGGCCATGTGTGAACCAAGAGGACTTAAAACTTCTTTTTTTACCCTTTTTACATAACGATCTAGATGGAAAGCTAAGTTTGTTAGGCTGGTTTGCCTGAAGCTGGAAATTACTGACACCACAGCTTTCAGCCATCTTGCACAGCCAACAAAATGAACTGGGTTACAGCTGTATTTAGTTTATACAGCCGCATTCTTACTGCAACTGCTTTACAGTTTATGTTAATTCAAATACATGTAATAGTAATTGATCAAACTACTTTTGATGTAAAAGTCATTATTTATTTTGTGTACAAAATAAACTTATTGGTCTACTTAGCAACTTGATATTGCTGATAAACCATTTTTTCATTTATTTTTATTTTGACACTGGTTGCTAGCTAATTCTCTCATGAAGATTTTTATGCCGGCTTCATAGAAATCTGGGTGAGGCACTCGCCTCACCTTCCTCACCATGTGCTAGGCCTATGAAAATGTAACTGCAACATTGTCATTTTAATGGTAATGTTGGAAATCAATCAGTTTTAAGTAGCTATTTATAAGTTCAAAGATGTCACAATTAATAAAAAATATATATAACTGGCTGCAATGATAAATTAATCTTGAAAATTTGGATTTAATAAATTAATTAGTATGATAGAAAAATACTTGCCATATAAACTATATTATATAGTTATAGATATGCATCATAGAAAGTTAAACACTTATAGTATAATTTTAGTCCATACAAATAGAAAATCAACTTCAATGCAGTTGATAGTTTAAAACAGTTTAGTCCTCTCTTTCTTCTTTGACCTCACTGTTGTTTCTTTTGTTCTGACTCGGTCTCCTCTGTTTCATCCGTTTCTTTAGGTTTATATTTCAACTCTACCCACACAGGACGATGACATGACACATCAGATTCTTCAATTGCGTCCTCGGTCTGAATTTCAGAAACTCCATGCTTGCTATACCGTTCATTCTTCATTGTTTTGTGCATTATGATGCCGTCGTAGCAGGAATCATTGGCTGTGTTGGTATACTCATTTGGTCCCAGAACATTTTGATACTCTTCGGAATATTCTGCAATTGAGGGGACATAATTGTTGAAATGTCCTAGTAATATGCTATCTGGCTTCACTTTTCCATTGAAATCAGTAACCAATCTGTGGAGTATCGCAATCTCTTCAATATTTTTTTTTTTACCAGGAATATCACCTTGCTCTTTCAAGTGAACACTCACCAATGAAAAGACAAAGTCTCCAACTGTACATGTTATAGTGACTGGTTGTCTGGAATAGTCTCCTTCCAGCGTAGCTACGGTGGAATTTATTTCTATTCCGGAGCTATTCCTCCATAAGAAAACTCCATAGGTAAAACCTTGATATATTTTGCCAATGTGTGTTTCGGTAGTACACACAATCCATTGGTCTTGTGAATTTTCATTCAGCATTACTTGAAGTTTGCTTATTGCAGAATTTTTTGAATTTATCCCAACACTTCGAGATTCACCAACTTCCTGCAAAGCAATGAGATCAAAATTCTCAGCCAATATTGTCGCACAAACTAGAGATATTTTATTTGATTCATCATGAATTTTTTTGCTGCTGAAATTTTTAACGTTCCAAGTAGCAACTTTAATGGTACGATTATTTTCGTCTTCTTTCAAGGACCTTATGCTTTCATTAAGTGAGCCATTTTCTAAATCTTCAAAGGAAAGTGCTGTTTTGAATTGATCCATTAGATTGTCCATTTCATTTTTCTTTGCAACCATTTTGATATTATATAGGTGTTTTTCCAATTGTGCTATTTCAGAACTTAATATATCACTGTTAGCACGTTCAACAACATCATGCTTTTTATGGTCATCATCTCCTTTTCCCACCACAGTTCCACACGCATTACAAAACCATTCTTTATCTCTTCCTTTTCGAGCTGGTGTGCTTGTCTCCATGATGACTCAGTTGTTATCAGTTGTAAAGTGATGCTGTGAAGTAGTAATTATTGCCTTTATATACTCATAAAAATACTTCCTTCAGTATGGTTTAGCTGATTAGTGCGCATCCTACTAAAGACAGGAAGTTGATCCAAACCACAAAGTAATAAACAGTTTGAAATTCATTTAATTTAAATTATTAACACTGTACCACATCTAGGTCCAATTAACGTGCTCTTAATCTATTGTTGAGTTCTTTCAAAATAATCAAACACTCAATTTACAGAGCCAAAAATTCTATTTTGACTCAGCCTTGCAAGAAACTAAAATGTCAAGTTTTAAATTTGGGTTATTTATCATAGGAAAACTGATTTAAGAAAAATTGTAATGCTATAAGACATTTGGTATACTCAATTGTTTCATTCAATGACAACAATAATGACTGGTGTATGATTCAATCCTTCTGAGGTTGGTGTTGGTGTAACATAGTCCAATCATTTAAGCCAATTGCTAAATACACTGTTTACTCTCCTTACATGGATATCATAGAATGTTCACTCCTTTTTTTTGTTGTAGTTCTTTTTTTCTTTTTTCTTTTCTTTTATCCCCTTCTTTTTCAGTTGAGATGGGTGGGAAGAAAGAAATTAATTGCAGCTGTAAAAGGCTGAACTAGTATTGCCTAAAGGCTTTAGCCACATTAGGAACACCAGTCTCGTGTGAACTTCCAATTGAGTGGTAACCTAAAAACTGGGGCTGAGCGCCAATCAGCAGTAGACAAGGTGCATGGAGCACTTAATAAAAACTGACAAAAACCAGGAATAAAGCAAGTGCTTACACATAAGATAAATTAACACAAAAGAATGCTTAACAAAGAAGTGGTGCTAAACAACCCACGTCTATGATAGTGTGGAAAAGTACATACAACAACATTTAGAGTCAAGCTCTTTCATTTAAACCAGTCAGGGTTTGCCGGTATACATTCAATATATAAAATAAACATATTAGTGCAGGCAGGAGTCCTGAATGAACATTATTAGCTATGTTATTAACATTGTTAATCCAACACACCTAGCATTATTTGTATGGTGCTAAAAATCATTGTATATAAAGCCATAATGAAGAGACACGGACTGTTTTTGGGACAGATGCATTGATGTAGGAACATGCAAACAGTCTTTCTTAGAACAGTCTTCTTTAGAAGTTTCCAAATGTTGTGTTAACACCTTGCAATGTAACTTATGTATACTTAATGAGAATTCATAGGTTTGAGTATTAATGCAGTTAACTATTGCTAGCTATGGCCTAGTGAAGTTTGTCTGTGAAGTAGAATAGAGTAGCTACTCTATGTCATTAAAATGTAAATTTACTGCAGTAAGTTATGAAATAGAATGCAGAATAAAGTTTTTATGTCCCCCTTGCTATAAGAATTGGCATACTTACGCATGAGAAATACTCACTTGCCTACATGATGGCTTTTGCAAAGAGATGTCACCGTACTGTTTTACCCTGCTTCCACTCATTGCGTGTGAAATTCTTGAAGTGCATCCATACCTTACGTTCAAGATACAGTAAATCTACTGATTGAAGAAAAATTGCTAAACTATAATGTTTATGAAATAAAAAGTTTGTGCTAGAAACCACAATAAATACAGCTGGCCGAAAATTATAAAGTAGAGCTCACTTTCTTGCAATGAAGTTTTGCTTGTGTGAGGCCCATAGTGTTGCCGCAGATACTAAACCCTTTTGAAGCGAGATACTTGGTACATAAAATATCTGACTCTAATGAAGAATATAATCCACAATAGGTAGAATTAAAGCTAATAATAATTATTATTATCCTTATTGATACTGAGCATTATTGTGCCATTTTGTTTGGAAAAATGTTTGTCTATAATACAGCTGTAAGATCAGTACCTAACCACTGCCTATAAACTGTAGCAAAATCAATTAAGAAAACCAAAACAACTGAAATTAAGCATATCATTACATAGTTTGCATTTCTACGCTTGTAAGTTAAAAATTGCTTATAAATGAATGAACTCACTTAATACTGAAGTACAGAAAGGTTTTCTTTACTGTCATTTGTATGAAAAAAATCCCCATAGAAAAATGTGCAATGCCTGTCACGCCCACTTTTTGCAATACTTCATTTTTATCAAATTTTCCCTAAATAAGGGACAATGGACACAAATAAACCAAGACAAAAAGTTAATAAAAATGTTTGAGCAAAAAATCTGTATATATTCAGGATATCAGTAGCTACTTTATTTAAAAGATACATAAAATGAGTGAATGGCCATTTCACACAGTAAGCATTTTCTACATCTCTCCCAAGCTTATTTAATTACCTTTTCACTGCTTCTGATATAGGAGGCACATTCCACTTCCCCTGTATTTTTTCCCTTGACCAGTAGGCTAGGGAATTGTGGTACATTGGTTATACAAGTGCTAACTGAGAGTTTCACTTTAATAACCTCATCACCAGATAGAGACTGGACTACATTTGAAGCCTTACACTGGGCATTAAGACACCCAGTAAGGTCATTCATGAACTGGAGTAGCAAAAATCAATTTATAAAAATAATAAAAATATAATAAGAGGACCAGATTGGCACTGCAGCTATACTTTTATAGTTGTATTTCTTTGTATTGTTTTGTATTTATTCATTTACAAATTAATAAACACAAAAAAGGATGAAATATGTTGTTAATAGATTTCACCTCCTCTTTGACCTTCATTGTGGCTATGCATGCATATCCAGCAATCAAGTCCACTAGCCACTTTGTTTCTTGTATGGCCTTACTCAACCCTAATCATTTGGGGACCATATGGTGTTGGGTTTCTCTGGTTTTAAGCTTGACTACCAAGGGTTGTTTTTTTCCTGCTGACAGATAGCTTAGGGAAGCACTACAAGTGCAAACCATCAACACTTGGGCACTACATATCACAGACGTGTTAGTATGTATAAGAATTAAATAATTCAATCCTTCTGAGGTTGGTGTTTGAGTAACATAGTCCAATCATTTAAGTCAATTGCTAAATACACTGTTTACTCTCCTCACATGGATATCATAGAATGTTCACTCTTTTTTTGTTGTAGTTCTTTTTTCTTTTTCTTTTATCCCCTTCTTTTTCAGTTGAGATGGGTGGGAAGAAAGAAATTAATTGCAGCTGTAAAAGGCTGGACTAGTATTGCCTAAAGGCTTTAGCCACATTAGGAACACCAGTCTCGTGTGAACTTCCTATTGAGTGGTAACCTAAAAACTGGGGCTGAGCGCCAATCAGCAGTAGACAAGATGCATGGAGCACTTAAAAAGTGACAAAAACCAGGAAGAAAGCAAGCGCTTACACATAAGAGAATTTAACACAAAAGAATGCTTAACAAAGAAGTGGTGCTAAACAACCCACGTCTATGATAGTGTGGAAAAGTACATACACCAACATTTAGAGTCCAGCTCTTTCATTTAAAACAGTCAGGGTTTGCCGGTACATTCAATATATGAAATAAACATATCAGTGCAGGCAGGAGTCCTGAATAAACATTATTAGCTATGTTATTAACATTTTTAATCCAACACACCTAGCATTATTCGTATGGTGCTAAAGATTATTGTATATAAAGCCATAATGAAGAGACACAGACTGTTTTTGGGACAGATGCATTGATGTAGGAACATGCAGACAGTCTTCCTTAGAACAGTCTTCCTTAGAAACAGTCTTCTTTAGAAGTTTCCAAATGTTGTGTTAACACCTTGCAATGTAACTTGTGTATACTTGAATGAGAATTCATAGGTTTGGAGTATTAATGCTGTAACTTTAGCTAGCTATGGCCTATAGTGAAGTTTGTCTGTGAAGTACATTAGAGTAGCTACTCTATGTCATTAAATGTAAATTTACTGCAGTAAGTTATGAAATAGAATGCAGAATAAAGTTTTTATGTCCCCCTTGCTATAACAATTGGCATACTTACGCATGAGAAATACTCACTTGCCTACATGATGGCTTTTGCAAAGAGATGTCACCGTACTGTTTTACCCTGCTTCCACTCATTGTGTGTGAAATTCTTGAAGTGCATCCATACCTTACGTTCAAGATACAGTAAATCTACTGATTGAAAAAAATCTGCTAAACTATAATGTTTATGAAATAAAAAGTTTGTGCTAGAAACCACAATAAATACAGCTGGCCGAATATGATAAAGTAGAGCTCACTTTCTTGCAATGAAGTTTTGCTTGTGTGAGGCCCATAGTGTTGCCGCAGATACTAAACCCTTTTGATGTGAGATACTTGGTACATAAAATATCTGACTCTAATGAAAAATATAGTACACAATAGGTATAATTAAAGCTAATAATAATTATTATTATCCTTATTGATACTGAGCATTGTTGTGCCATTTTGTTTGGAAGAATGTCTGTCTATAGTACAGCTGTAAGATCAGTACCTAACCACTGCCTATAAACTGTAGCAAAATCAATTTAGAAAACCAAAACAGCTAAAATTAAGCATATCATTACATAGTTTGCATTTATACGCTTGTAAGTTAAAAATTGCTTATAAATGAATGAACTCACTTAATACTGAAGTACAGAAAGGTTTTCTTTATCCCCATAGAATAATGTGCAATGCCTGTCACGTCCACTTTTTGCAATACTTCATTGTTATCAAATTTTCCCTAAATAAGGGACAATGGACACAAATAAACCAAGACAAAAAGTTAATAAAACTGTTTGAGCAAAAAATCTGTATATATTCAGGATATCAGTATATCAGTAGCTACTTTTTCTAAAAGATACATATAATGAGTGAATGGCCATTTCACACAGTAAGCATTTTCTACAT
>WLWD01003221.1_pt1 | contig 60551 bp, 37 predicted proteins | sample 6712731 | NCBI WGS metagenome assembly WLWD01 (sample SAMN12718690, study PRJNA576275) | sponge metagenome | isolation source: marine sponge | host: Mycale hentscheli | place: New Zealand: South Island, Marlborough, Capsize Point | collected 2014-11-01 | reverse complement strand
CTTAAATTTGATACTACAGAAGTAGTCAATAGGAAATTGAGGTAAGTAGTAATTCCATATTTGTTGGCTAATATATTACAAATAATAACACTGGTTTATTAAAAAAAATTATCGCAGCTGAGAGCTTGTCCAAGAGTTACTGGTATCAGAATGGCAGATGTTTGATACTACAGAAGTTACCATTAATAAGGTAAGAGAGTGATTTTGTATTTGTTTGCTGAAATAAAAGGTTATTATAGTGTTTGTATGAACTAAGCTAAAGCATAGTAACAATACTGTAGTTTTATGTTACCAAACTATCAGGCTCGCTCGCCATTTGTGCTCAAGTACACCACTAGTTGGAGAGCGAGCGAAGCGAGCGAGACAGTATTAGGGGTGGATAATGCGGGTATATGTTATATGTATATATGTGTGTATGGATGGTATGTATGCCCTTTAAACGCGCGCGGGGAACTTTTTTCTCTTAAAAACACTGCTTTTTAGGCTTCACCCCAGTTTATTCTGAAACAACAGCATTAGGCAAGCCTTACTTTAAACTTAAGCTCCAAAGTGTGAGAAAATTCTGGCGAAAATGCTTGCTTTTCAAGAAACAAAAAGTTGATTCGACCGGTTACTATGGCATTGAAGACCCTTTTCCAGACTTAATTTCAAAACTTCGCCTTTTTAGGGGGAATACGAAGTGCCGATTGTTGGTTGTCAAAAGCCATTGGTAGTCAGAATGCCGTAATATTAAAGCTAAGGAGGCTACTATTACTCTAGGGAAGCTGTGGTAAGTACGTAATTCCATATTTGTTAGCTAAATATACAAAAATAACTCTGGCCTTTCTTTTATGTAGCTAAGAGCTTGTTGTCAACAGTGACTGGTAAATTCAAATAGTCAGAATGGCTTCAATTTGATACTACGGAAGTTACCACTGCTCAAGAGAATGAGGTAAGACAGTAGTTTTGTATTTGTGTGCTAAAATTGATGGTCTTTTGTATTTGTAGCTTAGAGCTTGTTGTCAAGAATTCACAGTAATTCAGATAGTCAAAGTAACTTAAATTTGATACTACAGAAGTTATCAATACTCAGGAAATTGAGGCAAGTAGTAATTCCATATTTGTTGGCTATAATAACACTGATTTTTAGTTTATTGTAGCTGAGAGTTTGTTCAAGAGTTACTGGTAATTGAGATTGTCAGAATGGCAGATGTTTAATACTACAAAAGTTAACAAATTGGGTAAGAGAGTGATTTTGTATTGGTTTGCTGAAATAAAAGGTCTTAACTGCTATTATAGTGTTTGCATGAACTAAGCTAAAACATAGTAACAATACTTAATTTTATGTTACCTAACTATCAGGCTCGCTCGCCATTCGTGCTCAAGCATACCACTAGTTTATATACTAGTGGTGTGCTTGAGCACAAATGGCGAGCGAGCCTGATAGTTAGGTAACATAAAACTAAGTATTGTTACTATGTTCATGCAAAAACTATAATAGCCGTTATGACCTTTTATTTCAGCAAACAAATACAAAATCACTCTCTTACCTGATTAATGGTAACTTTTGTAGTATCAAACATCTGCCATTCTGATAATCTCAATTACCAGTAACTCTTGAACAAGCTCTCAGCTACGATAAAAAAATAAATCAGTGTTATTATTTGTAATTTTAGCTCCATATCCCCCCTAAAACAAATTAAGTCTGGAAAAGGGTCTTCAATGCCATAGTAATTGGTCGAATCAACTTTTTATTTCTTGAAAAGCAAGCGTTTTCGCAGAAACTTTCTCGCACTTTGGAGCTCTAAGTATAAAGTAAGGCTTGCTTAATGCTGTAGTTTCAGAATAAACTGGGGTCAAGCCTAAAAAGCCGTGTTTTTGGGAGAAAAAAAGTTCCACGCGCGAGCGTTTAATTACATACGTACGTCCAAACATATATACAAATAAACTAGTGGTGTGCTTGAGCACAAATGTCGAGCGAGCCTAAAGACTATACTAGTGGTGCGCTCGAATAGCGCAAATGCATGGCGAGCGAGTAAATATATGAGTATAGGTAAAGATTATTTGTGAAGGAAATCGCTAAATAATAGCAATGATTTAGGCATGAAGAGTTAACAATAACAAAATTACCTGAATAAACTTAGAAAGCAGTGGCAAGAAGCGCAGCATGACAAAGACTTCACAATTGTTTCAAGAAGAGAGTAGCTATAAACTTTTTGGTTGAAACAAAGTTGCGTAAGGCAGTGCAGCAGGATTCTCCGTGCTCGTTAATTGAAAAATACTGGTACTGTGAATACTTTACCTAACTTACGTAATTAGAAGCGCGGGCGAAATATTTTGACGTACGTATACATACCTACATATATATATCCGAAATCTCAATTGAACACGACTGAGAGTCAGCTTCGCTCGCTTCGCTCGCTCGCTGAACTATTTTTATTGACTTTTAACACTGAAGCTACTGAAAATAATGTCCAGCTTTTTATTTTAGCATACAGGGTAAAGGGATTTCAGTGCTATAGTAACAACTCTCTGCAACTGCTTGAATTGAATTGCGCTCTTTGTCATGGTTATAAGCCATGCGCAACAGTATTTACTTGAAAACACATTGTCCACTAGACTACCGCGAAGGTAAATCTGTGTAGGAGCATGTCCAGTTGTGTCAAAGCATTGTGTGTTACAACCACTACTTAGCTAAAGAATATCACAAAGAAAACGTTTAAATAACGTGTATTGTTTTGTTGTTGTTTTTTTCTTCAATTCAAGCAGTTGCAGAGAGTTGTTACTATGGCACTGAAATCCCTTTACCGTGTATGCGAAATTTAATAACTGGACCTTATTTTCAGTAGCTTCAGTGTTAGAAGTCAAAATCATTCGTATAAAAATAGTATAGTCTTTAGGCTCGCTGCCATTTGTGCTCAAGCACATCACTAGTATATATATATATATATACTAATCACTGTGACATTGCAATCAGGTTAATGCAGCACAAATCTGTAAATGTAACTGTGACAATGTGTTTGTCAAGTCTTTGTTAAGCCTCCCAGTTTGAATAAATTAATTGTACTTCTGCTTTTAGCTGAAAATTGAGTTTTGTTTACTCTTAGGCTTGCATTTAACACAACTCACAGGTAAGTGAAAATAAATTAGCCTTCTTGTTAAATATCTTCTTATATCTTCCTTTGACTGTGTTATTAGATATGTTGTATGTAGTATGTATGTATGTATGTATGTATGTGTGTATGTATGTATGTGTGTATGTATGTATGTATACAGGTGAGTGTTTCTGGCTAGTTTAGCTTCTTCTTTTATGAAGACAGCACATCCATGTACCATTTTCATTGGTCGAGCTATTTTGATACCTCATTAAAAATAGCTACTAGATTTCTTGTTCTTTTGGAAGGAGATTATTTTGTAATAGCTAGGTAGGGTTCGCATCTTTGGTGCTTGATACTTTGTTGTCCTAGATATAAAAGATTTGATCAAGAAATTAGTACATTTGGCCTTGTCATGTAAGTTGACTTGATTGGACACATTTTCCATACTTTTTGTTCTGGTCTACAGAGTAATAAAAACCTCTTCCAAGTTTCTATTTTTTTGTCTCACTTTATTTTTATGCGGAATACAGAGGACAAGCCTCATTTCTGTCTTGGTTTTACATTATTACTCTCGTTATTGTTGACCATCACAGCGCCAAAAAACGAAGTTTATAAATTGCAAACTAGCTCGTTAACTATTAGATAGTTGGCGCGTAGTTACCGAGCGGTTAACAAATTTTGGAACTCCGTTGTTGACGTCTGGAACGGACACTAGTTAACAAGCTAGTTTACAAACCTTGCAAACCTGGCTGAAACCTCATTGTTAACTACGTTGACAAGTCTGTAACCTTCAGGAAACCACTTGACAAGTCTGTACCGTTTTTGCCAACCACATTGACAAAGTCTGCAACTTTCTGGAAACTACCTTGACAAATCAGTAAACCACCTTGACAAGCCTTAACTTTCCAGCAAACTACCTGGACAAATCTGTAACTTTCTAGCAAACCACCTTGATAAGGAAGCAACATTCTTGGGAACTAATTTAGTATGTCTGGAAACATTACGTTAACCCTCTTTGACAACTATAGATAACCACATTGAAAACTTCTTGTTAATTCATTTTGATATAATAATAAAAATATTTTAATATTAATTTAATAATAAAAGGTAATGTTAAAAATGAAATGAATTAGAACTTGAATTGTCTGAAATTAATTCAAAATTCAATTGTCTGTTTCCTTGAATGTTAACTGGATCACTCCATCTACAATGCACAAACAATGTCAATAATAAATGATACAAAACAGTACTTTAAAAGACCAAAAATACGGTGCATTCTCATTCATTCAAACCCTCTAAAATTATTCATTTGAAGTATAAAAAAGTTCAGATGTGAAATGCATAGAAGTATAAGTACAATATTATATAATTACTTTCATTCTGAATGTTAGAGTAGTTCATTAATGAGGATGCACCATAATTTAGTTACACATAAATCTTAACAAATTTCACCATAAAAATTTTAATTATAAGTATTTTTAAAAGCATAATGCATGCATGTAAACATTTTTCTTAAAGAACACTTTGTCAACTACTATGTAAACTTCCACTTGAAGAGTTTACAAGCAATTTACAAGGCCGTCCATTGTGAACTACTTGCACACTTTTGGCAACTACTTGTAAACCTCGAACACTTGTTAACTCGTTGCAAGCTTCAAGTTCACAATTTGCAAACTACCCTTGTAAACTTGGGCTTTTGGCCCTGTGCATAGGATAAAGGAGTGACGCATTGCACTGGTATATCACAGGGGCCAGCCCCCCCCCCCCCCCCCCCCTAAAGGCTAAATATTAAATTCTAGTGGGGAACAGGAGTTTCTGTATCAAATTATAGCATCCTGAATTTCAGTTTAGCCATGTAAACATGTTAGTCTATTGATTTAACAATAGCTGGTTGTTTAACATTGATAAATGATACTACTAAAATTAGCAAAATAGTATTGCATTTTTGAATAGTTCATTTACGTGCAGTAAATATTTTATGACTTGTAAGTAAGTATACCAAGTACACATATATACATGTGGGTAATAACGAATTATTGTTAAATTTTCTGGTTCAGCTATTTTGTAATCATTACATATTCAGTCATGAGTCCATAATAATAATGTTTTAGTACACATAAAGATCCATAATAATAGGTTAAAAATACAACTTCTTCATAAATATCTCTATGTTGGTCTTGGCATAATAATAATTTCAATATTTGCTTGAATAAATGGTAGAAATTTCTGTGAAATTCAGTTTTACAAGGAACATTTCTGCATAATGAGAATATCTTTAAGACATGAGTGATGCATATTGAGGTAAGTTTATACAGTAGTTTTCCTTACTAGCACTGAATGTCCATATGTGTGTCCTATGAGATGTGTTTCCAAAAGTTAAACTAATACCATCAACATAGTTGTCATTTATTGTAATAATATTAGTTCTATTACTACCAGTCAAATCATTAACTGTACCAAAGTATCTACCTTCCATTACTCCACACACGTAAGAGTAGAGTAAACTACTGGAATTAAAAATTATTCCTGAGCATCCGGGAATGGAGATCTTTGATAACATCCATCTATATTATAGTCTATATCTCCTGTGCAATATGCCAATCGACTATTTGGAATTAATTGAAGCAACTCTCGTCAGTCCAGTTTTGTTGCCACACGACTTAAGTCATCTCACAAAATATTTTTATGAGGAGAACCATTAGAATTTTTTACCCAATAATAACCTGAATGATTAGATGCAACATTGTAAATTTCTTCACAGGACTTGGCTGGCCAAAGCATACTTTTGCCGTATAAAGCTAATACAGAATTGACACACTGTAAAGAAGTGAGCTGACCTCTTTTGATGCATTTACTTCCTAAATGACTGAGTCATTATTATTGTGACCGTCCTCAAACTCTGAAGAAACATGTTGTTCTGACTCTTTTAATAATGCTCTCAACAAGCCAGTGGCTATTAAAGATATAGTTAGCATTACTATAAATATTACAAAAAATGAGCTCAATAGTGTTAATACTATAAGTAACTTTTTTCTATTACATTTTGATGATACATTTTTAAACTCCAATATTTTAGTACTCATTTTTGGTTCTGAAACTTCAGGTTTCTTTGAAGAAGAAATTTCAGGCAGTGATTTACTTATAACTGTCTTTGGGTGCTTTGTTACAATACTTGAAATGTAGCAACAATTCTCTATAACTGTTTTACTCCGATTATCTGTCTTGTCCACCAGATCATATAAAAATGCATTGATTCTTATGTCTCATCATTTACCATTTCATAAACTGTACCAATATCTGATGGCTCATTAGTGCAACTCATCTTCATGTTAACAATTGTATTCTCCCTGTGCTTGCTTAATTGATCTACTTGTTAAAAATTATGTTAAATAACTCAAAGCTAGAATTACCTGTGCTATGAAGACCTTAAATATTTCTCGTACAAATCCTCTTCCTGTATAAGTAACAGGAAATGATAAAGGTAAGATAACATTACAAATATGTAGTGCAACTTTGTCCCTTAAAAGTTCACATAATCTAACTTTAGGGCTAGCAAGTCAATGCCACAGGTAAGTTTTAGAACACACAATACACTAAATCCATTTAACAAAATTTCACATAAACAATGGCCAAAATTTACTTTTAATTAGTAAGTTCAATGAAACATTATCAAAATATTACTTTAGGATTTCTCCTTTAATCATATCAAGTTCTAATAATATTTCATTTTCTGACTTCATAATAGAAGTGAATGAACGTATTAAAAAATGATTTGCAGTTTTATCCGCATTTGTAACCAATGAAAATCAATGTAAGCTTCCAATCCTCAACAACTCTTAAAAAATTAACAGAAGGGTTATAAAAAGTAGAATACCACTATGCAGTCAAAGCAGTGGATGACAAAAGCGTTCAATTTTGACAAAGGGCTTCAACATGGATTCCATTTATGTCAAAACTTTAGCAAGGGTGCTGAGAGCATTTTCTTTACTTAAATGATCATTTGTATATTAGTTTAACTCAACAGATGAAGAAAACTTATTGTGATTTCATTATTAAATTTGTAGTACAAAGCTAATAATTTTTGATGATTCAATGGATTATATCAACAAAAATTGCAAAGAAATTCTCAAGAAATCATTTAAGCCTTCAAGAAAGATATAAATTGCAATGTATGATAATTTATATTTTATTTATAACTTTTACATTCCTTGATTCTTTTGCAGTATACCATATCATCAGTATTTACATGTGTAACATTAATATACCATATAATTACTAAATAAATTTAAAATTTGACTAGTTAACGAATATTATTATACTTAAATATAATTATTATTTTTGTCACTAATGAGTGTTAGCATGTTGTTTCTTTAGCATGCAATAATAAATGACGAACTGAGCAAAAACGTGTAAATTGTTGTTGTTTTTTCAACTCAAATTACGTAGTCCTCTAATCTAAAAGGTCATCTTAACGTCTTTTTGTTATTATACATAGAAACTCACCTTTTGTTTCTCTCACTAAGAGCAGCTGCTAAAAATTATAGTTATATTTATTGGTTTCAAGTGTATTATTTTCACAAAGTTCTTTTGTACTAGTGTCAACATAATTAACATTTTATTCATTACTTTGTTGCTATTTTATATAATATGTGTGTACATTCAAGCCAATAAAAAGAAGCAACAGCTTCTGAAAGCAAGAAATAAGAGACAGATGATATGCCACTCCAAAAGAGGTATTGCATTTAGCTAACTCAAACAAATTGCTTCACTGCTACTATGGTTAAATTTTAGCTGTACTCAGTATTATTGATCTGAACACCCAAGGGGTCTGCATCAACAGTGCTTCTGATGTATTTACATTGGCTGTACCTGAACCTATACAGCACTCACTGAAACCTGAAGGTAGTATCATTGATATGAAACTGTACACTCAATACAAAAATAAATAAATAATAGAATAAATATGAATTTTTACACACACACATTTAATATAATAAACCAACACACCCACATACACACACATACTAATGTATAGATTCTGCTGGCATGGAGGTCATTGCAGTAGATCTAGAAGAAAGCCTCAGTCCAGCCAGTGATGAAGGAACTTCTTGTTACATCAATGAGGAAGTTCTTAGTTTAACAGTTCCTCACACAGAGCCGGCAGGTATAACCGCTGGACAAATCAGCACAGAAATCATCGAAACCGAACTAAATTCTAGAACAGGTAATTTAAGCAAAATAATGATAGCAATAATAATACTGCCTAAAACACACTTCACTATAATAAGTATGACTATTGTACTAGCAAGACATGGCGTATTCCATGACAACACATGTTCAGGAAAAGCAAAATTACCTTTTCAACCCCCCCCTCCCACCCACCCCAAAAAAATAAAAATTATTGGTACAAAATATACTTACGGATTTAGTAAATATAATTGCTGTACAATAATTTCGGAATGTAGCGTCTCACCGCAACAACGAGGATTGGGGAGTAAATGAAGAGGAATTCAGCATAGAATTTGTAGAGGATGTGATAGACAGCTTTTCGAGTATTGCTGATGAGCATGGAGTACCGCATGACTCTGATACTGTCAAGGCGCACATATCTAGTGGACAAGTACACTTTGGACATACAGAAGGACTTCATATTCATGATTCTAATGCATCATGGCAGCAATGGTATCCAGTTATTTCCTTCCTAATTTCTGGTCATCTGCATGCTGACTATGAGAGACTTAGCGGCTTATTGGGACTACCATCATGTTCAAGCACCCAGTGGGGTAGAATTGTAAAGAGTCTAGAAGGCCATGTAACAGACCTGGCTGAGTGGTCCTGTGGTCAAGTAAGACAAGAAATCACGGCACGTGGAGATGCAGACAAGTGGATGGCATCTTTTGATGGTTTTTATCTGACCCGGGGCCACTACTCCAATAATTCTTCTGCTACCTTGCATGACCACCTCACTGGCAAGATTGCATACTTCTGCCACCGCACAAAGAAAGGGCCTGGTCATAATTGGAGTGGTACATCTGGGGGTGCTGAAGCGGATATGCTAGATGAATAATTAGGGAAGGCAAAGGATGATGGAATGGTTGTGACCGAAATAATCACTGACAAGGATACTTCTGTCAATGGAATCTTTTGTAGGCATTATCCGGAAGGCATGGTGACGTATTGCTCGAACCATTGTGCTAAAACACTGCACAAAGACCTAGAGAAAATAAAGAGGAATATATGTGAGGTAATTATGTTGCATTGCATTAAAAAAATTTTTTACTCACACCCACACTTACTTTGTGCCTTCCATAGTGCAACTTCCGATGCAAGAGGATGTCAGATAGTATGCTGAAAAGTTGCAAGACAAATCTAAGCAACTTAATTGCATCAGATAAAATTCAGTCGGCTCAAGATCCATTGGTGGAATTTTCAGTTGCCATCAAAAACTTCATAGCTACCTCATTACTGTCAAAATGTGCACACGTCACCATGGTGTCTACATGATAAGGTTAATAATGGATTATTATTATTATTATTATTATTATTATTATTATTACCAGTGTAATTCTGATGGGTCACCTTACACAAGTGACAATGCATTTACCTGCAAGGTCCAAGTAGACAACTTCAAAGTGTTGATGGAAGGAATGGCTGCAAGGCCCCAGGATTACGTGTCCGACCATGGTAGACTGACAACAAACACTGTTGAAGGATTTCATGGTTTGGCTCTAGTGTACCGAAGCAAACGTACTGATCTTGGTCATGCACACTACACCTGCAAAACGAATATGGCCATCTGTCATAAAGTAACACCAAAAAAGCTCATTACAGTATTATTTGCTTGTTTACTTTCTTACCTTTTCTTCATGACATTGTTGTTCGGGACCTAGCTCCAGAAGAGGAAACGATCGCCGCATGAACTGATCCCGTGAACATTGAAACTCCGCCCTCACCAAAACCACTGTGATTTCTGTATCATTGGTCACTATATATAGTGTTCAATTACTTGTACATATTGTCTTTGCATATTTCCCGAACCACAACCGTTATTGGGGTGGAGTACACGCTTTTGGGGAGACAGGACAAGACTTCAATTGCTCTGCGACAGAGGTTGAGTCTTGGCTTTAACTCAGTGTCAGAGGGAAGCAAGGAACTGGTCCTTCGCGTTCGACAATTACGCAATTGACCAGAATCTTTGGGACGGTCCACTTGATACGTCCTTGCACTGTGGGAGCGCCTTACAACCGCCCCCACAATTGTAATGTGCAGAATCTGGGTCCCATATGGAAAGCGATTTGCCTGATTAGGATGGGGATTGATATACCTGCAGCTGCTGTATCTGCCATTTTGTCAGAGCAGAAAGCCTGAAAAAAAACCAAATCAAGAGATCTAGTGCCAACAATCTTCATAAGCGGTACGTACATTGTGGTAAAATATAAAAAACATTAATACTTGAATACACTATTCATCTACTCCTACAATCTACAAATACTCATAAAATTATCTCTTGAATTATCTTCCTTGAATGGCTTGTGTGACATTAAAAAAAATGTGCACTTCAGTGATACACTTCCACTGCTGAGGAAGGTATATGATAACATTTATGCACTGATATTATTTACAGTTTTATTATAGATGAAGAAAGATGGGGAAGATATTCTGCAGGGCACCTCATTAAGCATGGAAAAACTACATGAAAAAATTATAGGAAACTTGATTGAAGGTAACTAATGTGATAAAACAAAACCGATTCTTAACACATATTACCTTATAGGAGCACATAGGGCTCTTCCTGATGTCTTGGCACTAGAGAGAATCTTCAGTAACTCTGTACTTGCTAGATGCTTGGCCAAGCTCTCCATCAGAACTCTCAAAGATCAGTTCTTCCTGTGGATCAACCAAAAAAACACCTTTATGAGGGCTGTAGCTCTTATCAAATCACTGGGTAAACCTAGCCTTACTAAGCCAAGAAGCTAGATTCCCTTGGTATAGGCTACTCAGACCTCAGGAAACTTCGTCAATGTAGTGGTACCTCGGACAATTTTATCACCGCTTTGAAGAACAAAGGGGTTAGGAGCAAGCTATTGAGGGAGAAGTTGGCGAAGGCCCTTAGTCACAGCTGAATCTTCCGACCCCGTCTAGTAAAGGTAGGATCCCCCACCTCTAGAGTAGTGCCTGCACGGAGTTTGTCCTAGGACTGCAGCTGGAACTCCAATTAAGGCACCTCACTACGCGCGCAAAGAAAACCACTCCCCGCCTGGGCGGGGTTCACAGTTACGAAAATGGTGGCGAGGCTACTTGAATTTGTTTTGTGTTATTAGTCGACGAGGACGAACTGTTAGAAATCAATTTTTTGTACAGAGTCGTAATAAAAGTAGTCAGTTTAGATTTTTAATTTATCTCATAATTCTTACAGCACTAGAAAAGTTTTTGGTAAAAAATGGAATAAGTAGAAAATAAAGCAGAAATAGACTAAAGTAAACTGATAGAGTTGTAGCAAATAGTCTACGAGGGCTGCGTACGAAATTTCCATCTCTAAAAACATTTCAGTACGTCAAGAAAGTTGTGTTTATATGGTAACTTTGGGGTACTATAAATCGAGTTACTCAGAATATTAGTTGGAAATTCTTGGTGAGTCAACTACTTACCGGTAAGTATCCGCGATCCCCCTAGCAGCGTATATTTAGGAAGAAGAACAGAGCGGAGTTACTATCCCTAGCAACCGTCAATTAACGTTAATTGATTCTTAATTGGTTTGCGTGGGTTGAGCGCGTAGGCGGTGTGCGAGCACCCTTAAAAGAAAAAACTCGTTGTAATGTTTTTTTAGAGTGTACCCCGTGTACAAAATAAGAGTTCATTCTGGCCATCCAGTACTTCTGAATATCGATTTTTAGGTACGAAATCTAACTATTGATTTGTATTCATTTGATTCTTCAACTCCGCCCCCCAACTCTGAGCGCGCAATTTATTGTGGGCAAAATTCCGGTGGTGGCGGCTCTAATTAGAACTGGTAAGCAAACACAAAAGAAGAGTTACTGTGCGAGTGAGCCCTGCGAGGAAGAGCACAAGACTTCTGGAATGTACTGGAGGGTCCTAGACATGAAGAAGCGGCGGCGTATTAATGGCGCCTGGAGTCACTCGTTTAGAATAGATATATCACGGTTCGCAGCTGCGACTTGAAGGAAGAATCTGCTTTGGTGTATTTGGAGAGCTTGATAGAAGGTTGGTGTAGCGGGTAGAAGTTAGAAGCAGTTTCAGTGTGTTAACTTCAACTTCTCAGGAATTTTTGGTGCTATTTGTTAAAAGAAAATGTGAATTATTACTTTTATTAACTAATGTTATTTTCTTTCTACAATAATATATATTTATCAATTAGGTTGTTTATTATCAATTATTATTTTATTGATTTATTTAAAATAAGACCAGAATCAAATTTTAGATCATAGTACTTTGTCTAATCTACCTCAACAGGAGGAAAGGTGCTGGCATGCTCTTCATAGAAATAGATGAGCTCCGATTATGAGAAGGCACAACTCCTTGATTCTAGGGTACAACTAGCAGGTTCACAACAAAAGTACAGAGCAGAAGACATGGCTTTCTTGTTCTCCAGAGGTGAGAATAGTAGACCTTCGGCTCTCCTAAGAAGTAATGCCTCCTGAAGGGAAGAAAACTACATACATCCTGGTTATTTTAGAAGAGAGGACATGGCACTCCAGTAGAGAGGTCAATGAGAAGGCACAGCTCCTTGGATCCCCTTGATAGTTTTGCATACTTCAGAACCTTTGATTTTGTTCATTTCATATTGTATTTGATTATGGCCCTGCTACTATGATTTTATAATATTTTTTAGAAAGTGAACAAATATTAATTATCTACACTGCTGCTTCTGCCCTACAGTACTGGTAGTCCTTTGAGGTGAAAGCTCTTTGTGGTAAATTGTCTGGTACAGTTAATAGGTACGTGTTCAAATTGTGCGCGAGTCGCGTACAATAGTCAGTTCGCGGAGAGTAAATTGGATCGAGTTACGGGCGGGTTTTGTGGCATTTTACTGAATCACTTAATTACCGCATGTTCCGGTGGTACTGCACCCTTAACATCATTATAATATAATCATTTAGTTTTTACACATGTAACTATTATGTAACATGTATTACCCTTAATTAAACAAGCATTAAGTTATAAATGCCACAGAATTATTTGTAGCTACTAAATGTATACTGGCAAAAAAAATTGTATTTATAATTTTTGTATCTTAATAGCTAACTACCACAGTTATAATTTACTTGGATGTGCAAATTTTTATTTTTTAATTAACACTCCTGCAATATCATTTTTACACACCTGAGTGTGGCAGCTATAAGTTGTGGGTATTAATAGTCTAAGCGTGGGCATGATATTTTGGTGTATTGTCTAATAGCATCCAGGCATTGTTATAATCTTCTTTTGTCTCTGGGACATAGCTTAAATTACCTGAGTCACTGAATATGGTTCAACAGGGACCACACACCATTTATGCATGCATTTTAATGAAGTACTACTATAATAATATGTATCAATATTGTAAAATATCTCCAGTCTAGCATCAGTTTCATACTTCAAAAAGCTTAAAAATAATGCTGGCTATTTTTTTATTATTTTGTGCGTATGAGTGTTAAAATGAGAGTTTCATGCTACCGGTATTTATTGTACTGGTTAAATGAGCTCATATTTTTTCTAAAGGTTTCCGCACTAGCAGCTGGTGCTGTTGGTATTGTATTATTTGTATTTGTATATGTAATGTAACTTGAGTAACAGTACACGAGATATAATGTTTTTGTGTATAATCTTATGGAGAAATAAGGGTTTCATGCTACCTGCATTTCATTTTATTGTAAAGGACATCTAAATAACAAACCCTAATGTCTTCATAGGAGTTGTGACTAAAAGATGTTTTTCTGTTTAACATATCCCAGATTTTAAATTTTGTTACCGTCCTTATAGCGTCTTTCTCACTTCACTTGCTCGTCAATAACATATACCCAATATTCAATTGTCCACACATAACAGTATCATTATCTCGCTTTGCTCACTCAACAATAATAGTTCTGAAGCACTTTCACTCATAATTTACTGACGGATTTGTAACTTATTCATTGCTTATTATATCATCTTCTTTATGTATACTATGTTTTACATTTTTAGGTATCCTCTACATGACCTGAAGGGGAGTATAGTATAGCAAATACCTAAGTATTATAAGAAGTGAATGAATTGGTGTATAATGCCTATGAAGATGTAATCCATTAATGTATTAATATATACAACAACAACTTTTAAAAACTAAATAATAGATCTCACAAAGAATGTCCAACTAATTTTTTTTGGTCTGAGAAATATTATTTTTGAAATAAATAGCTAATATACAATTCCACTGTGGCTTCACACCTTTTGTGCTTATTTGAAAGTAGTACCTCATTCTCTACTTCAAATAACATGAATTCATATTCTCTCTTTCCATAATTATAACATAAATTTGGCTTTGTTTTAGCTTGGTTTCAGTATGCAACGGATAAGATAAATTAATATGACTTCAAAATGGATAAATTGGCCATTTGAAATAAAAAACAAACATGTTTGTCTCATTTGTAAGAAACATGTTTGTTAAATAGAAACATTAGCCTTCAAAATCGACTTTTTTTTACAAAAACAATCTTATTTTGAAGTTAAGTAAAATGTTAATTGGATTAGATGAATGGACAGTTTGAGTTTACAATGAAGAAAGTAAAGAGGTAGAATAATATGCAATAATTATTTTACATTGCATGAGATAAACTCTGATTTCAGTTCTTTGCCTGTGTAAACTATCATGAATATCAGCTGTCAAGATGAAAAATGTGATGTGTCTGATCTTTACACGGTGGTCAACAAGAAAAAGACAAAATATTGTAAGAACCAAGAAGGAAATACCAATATCTTTGCTCTGTATGCAGTTGTAGATAAAGAGAGAAATATGGCAAAGTCTACTGAACTGGAAGAAGCAGGCATTTCAACAGATCTTTATTCTGTAGTAGACTAGAGCATAAAAAATAAAAAGGTACAAAAAAAGGAGTAGAAGTTTGTAAATGAAGAAATTCCTTCAAAGATGAAGACTGATAATGAAAACAGTGATTTGACTAATTCTTGTTAAGCTACCAAGGGCAACGAAAAGGCTAGTAAACATAATTTGGTCAATAGCTGCTGCTGCAATGTAAATAATTGTTGTGGTCTTTGTTGCTTGGATATAAAAAACAGAGCATTTGAGTTGATAATGAGGTAAAGACACTAGAATAACTTTCAGAATAAGACTAATAATTGTAGGTACCAAGAAGGAAAAAAATACTTTTGCTCTTTCATGCAGTAGTAGATAAAGACCAAACATGGCAATATGTACTCACCCAAAAGACAAGGAAAAAAATATTAAAAGCAGGGGTGATGGAAGTAATTCAAAGTGGGGGGGGGGGGGGGGGGGGGGGGGGGGGGGGGGGGTACCATGTACCACACACCAAACTCACATGAAAACCATTAGTTTTTTTTTTACGAAACATATAAATTATTAACTGCAATAAAGTCGTACTGAAAATTAAATGGACAATTATGATGTAAAAATTTCTATCAATTTGTTCCTTGAAATTTTCTTTCATTTCTTCCTATGAATTACTTAGCAATGTCTGTCAGTTCAGTGTTGTCTGCTTGTCTCTATAAAATATGCATCAAAATGGCATCATAAAAGAGCTCTAGTTTACCAGGACTATCAATTCTTCTCTCTTTATTTAACAAGGCACAGAAAACTGGTTTTCCCTAAATACAGCAGTAAATACTAACTGTATACTAAAATGTTTTTTGTACGCTGGGTAGGATTCCCTGCACCCCCAAGAGATATTGTAGCAGCTGCTTCGAACCATTTGATAGTGAAAGATCCTGAGCCTAGTTGCTATAACCACTAGATTATTAGAGGGCAATGAGCTAGTGCAATTCAGCATACACACTGTGATAAGTGAGTTATTATACTGTCACGAACTCAAAATAAAATACTTTATTGAAGCTATCTAGTATTAAATATAAACATATTATGATTATATACAGCTTTCTACTAATATATTGTAATTAAAGCTTTTTAATAACTACAAAAAACAAACAAACATGTATCTCAACCTCAATACATGCTTTTCTAGCTTATTTGTTATTGTGACTCTACCTCCCACCAATAATTAACCGGTATACTATAGATGAATTTCTAAAAAAAGCAATCACCACTTTGCAGCTTAATTTTCCATATGGGCTTAAAGATAACTACTTTGACTATGTATGTTTTCTGTATCCAATGCTATGACAAACAAGTGTTCATGCTACTCCAGTACATTTTCTTTTATGATAATTGGTAAAAAAAAAACTGTTTTGCACAACTTACTTGGCCAGTAAACATGTCTATGCCCAAATTAGTTGTTATTCATAATGTGGTATTTGAATAGCTTTTTATTCTAATACATGTTATTAAAATAAACTAATATCTCCATAGCAGTTGTAACTAAAAGCTGTTCTTTTTTTGTAAATTTTGTATTCTATGTGGTAAAAATATGACAGGAATACCAAGTAAAATGATATTGATGGTAAGTGCTCTGAGTTGAATTAAATGTATTATAAGAAGTCTAAACATTTAGTTACAATAATGAAAAACATTCCACATTTTTTCAGAAACACTTGTAATATGGGAAAATAAATAAGGGGTGGGGGTGGATACAGGGTTCACCCTCCCAACCAAGTTTAAAGAAAAATTATGATGGAGAAGAATGTACCAATACAGTCAATGCAGTTCATCGGACAAGTATATGCTAACTGAAGTTCTTAACATTCATAAATAATATCCAAATCATGTATAATCCTTTCATAAGTTTCAATCTAATATATTTTGGCCCCTTCCTGCCTGTGGTAGAAACAGAGCTGGAATGATTAAGATTGAGAGACTAGTAGTTTGCTGCCACAAGGAGTTTACAGCTTTCCAAGTCTCAAATTGGGAAGACTAGGCTTTATACTTCACCAATCCCAGAGGAGGCTATCAAACCTAAGAAATGCCACAGCAAAGTTAGTTCAGATGTAATTTAAGCTTAATCATACGAGCCAGGTAGAACTCAACAGAAAAAGAACAGACAACAAGAATTTATAGAGACTAGTGAATGGGTAGTACAGCAGATAATGTGACAGCATGACAAGGATGAATGTGAAATTGTATTCTGTGCATGAGAACGTTTATTTTGGTGTATGATTGTTTATTTAACTAATGAATAATTGTTCAGTAGTATAACAGTTCTATTTCAGAAGAACAGTGGCCAGGAAATAACTTGACTGAACTTCAACGTATTCATTACCATTAATAATGCGCACCCAAGTAGCCGCCCATCTTTGCTGGAACGTTGATTTCCTCAAGCTTCTATTGCAATTAGTTTACATGACTAAATTGCTTCTGGTTTTTTAATGGACATACGACACTCAATTTAGTAAATATATTTTGCACGCTATGCATATAACATTACTGTACTAAATAAATGAGATATACTGCATCAATATAAAATGTGTAAAGTATAAAGAAATGTATGCCTATAACCATATTGAGTACTAATTGGAAAAACCCATGTCCATAGCTATACTAAGCTATATTTGTGCTAAGAGCACTTCTAAAACAGGGTCATTTGTTAATCTTGCTTTAAAACCAGTTTGTATTTCACATTTTTTTTTGTTTTTTTTCATTCACACTTACATCTATGGCCTTAATGGATTTAGTTTATTTGGTGTTCTATAACTTACCTGTGGCATTCACTTGCTAGCCATAAAATTTGATCATTGATGATAAAATTTTATGGCTAGCAAGTGAATGCCACAGGTAAGTTATAGAACACCAAATAAACTAAATTGAGGATTTAATTAATATGCAGCACTTCTAAAACAGGGTCATTTGTTAATCTTGCTTTAAAACCAGTTTGTATTTCACATTTTTTTTTGTTTTTTTCATTCACACTTACATCTATGGCCTTAATGGATTTAGTTTATTTGGTGTTCTATAACTTACCTGTGGCATTCTCTTGCTAGCCATAAAATTTGATCATCAATGATCAAATTTTATGGCTAGCAAGTGAATTTTATCATCAATGATCAAATTTTATAGCAAGTGAATGCTACAGGTAAGTTATAGAACACCAAATAAACTAAATCCATTAAGGCCATAGATGTAAGTGTGAATGAAAAAAAAGTTATAGAACACCAAATAAACTAAATAGAGGATTTAATTAATATGCAGCAATGATGAACTACATATATATATATTTATTGCAGCTTTGATATTTTTACTTGAATATTTCCGCATCACGCGAGCGTTCTGTATTCTCCCATATTGTACGGTTTATATTGTACCGTACTTGTAGCGCGCGCGTAGCGAGTAAAATCAATGAAAATTGTATTGTAACCGGTTGAGAAAAATTTCAAAGAAGCAATAAATCACTTATCACACTCGTCGTACAATATGGGAATGATATTTTACTCTCACGCCACATTTTCACTCGCCTTTGGCTCGTGAAAATATTTTGCGTGCTCGTAAAATATTTTCCCATATTGTACTCTGACTCGTGCTATAAGTATTATATATATAATATATATATATAATATAATATTTATTCCATCCTAGATATCTTCACAATGATATTTTTAGGACGATATTTCACGCTGTTATTTCATGCTATACTGCCCAAGCTCATTACCCTTGTAGTTATAGCAACCAGCCAAACTTTTCAATTTTCTCGGTTTTACAGTACCATCCTCTGGTGTACCCTGTTCTTTACCTATATTATACTACTTATATTAACCTGATCTTGAAATATTTGGCCATATCACATCCTGACTCACATATGTCGAAGGGGGCGTAACTTCCTCCGAACCGATTGGTGGGTGTGACGTAGATGTTATTATCGCCCGAAGGACCAGGAGTTCTGTGGCCTATTGGCGCCGAGTGAATCAACCTCGCAACCGCTGGCTTTCGCTTGCAGTCTTGAAGCCGCACGCAAAGAGCGCACTCTATAACTTGGTTAGGGCTATAATATAAGTATCAAAGAACACGCCTTGCGGTCTAATTACGTTATTTTAGTAGTGAGGCACGGTGATATAAAGACGGTGGGTTGACCGAACTATGAATATAATTATGTGTATGGAAATGATCGTTACAGGTAGTGTGTGCGCATGACTGAGTTCGCTGTGGAGGAGAGAACCTGCCGTGAAGAAGGGTGGCGCAGCCAGCCTGCATCCTCAGGAAGAGTCTCCGTGTGAAGGTCTTGATGGCGCCTGAACAATATATATATAATATATATAATTACAGTATACTTTTAATTCAGAAATAAATTTAATGATGACTACTATTTCAATCATTCATTCCTTATTATCTCATCTTCCCTATGGATATTACTTTTGTTTGTCTTTTTTTTTTTTTTTTTTTCATTTTAGGTATTTTCTATGTGACCTGAGGTGAATATAGCATATACCTTCAGTATTGTACAAAGTGAATAAATTTGTGTATAATGCCTATAAAGATATAATCCATCAATTTATTAGGTATACATTAGCAGCTTCTCATTCTCTACTTCAAATAACATTAATTCATATTCTCTCTTTCCATAATTATAATAAAAATTTGGCTTTGTTTTAGCTTGGATAAGAATATTAAAATGACTTAAAATTAGACTATATACTGTTGGCCATTTGTAATCAAGAACAAACATGTTTGTCTCATTTGGAAGAAAAATTAGTTTTCAAAACTGACTTTTTTACAAAAACAATACCTTGGAAGGGAGTGTTTTGATGTCGACATCAAAACACTCCCTTCCAAGGTATTGATATTACAAATTCTTCAAATGTCTAGTTAGCATAAAAAAATCATAACCGCTCAGTTAATGACTCTAGGAACAAGTCCAAACTAAATTAAGTAAATGTTAATTGGATTAAATTACAAGGTCATTTAAGTTTACAATGAAAGAAGTAGAGAGAAAGATAGAATAATATGCAAGTAAACTTTCAGTTGGCATATTTCGTATAGTAATAAGTATTCTCAAACTCGAGTTTGCATGCTTACTTAACCATTGCTGATAATTATTTATGTTAAAATGTTGACAATTAGGTAGAGTAGCAGAGTGATTTCTGTTTACTCATTCAAAATGTTTATATAAATGCCTGATGTCATTCCTTGACGGTTAGTTCATGTTGAATATTATATATACAATAACAATTTTACATTAATAAGCTCTGATCTCAGTTCTTTGCCTATGTAAACTATCATGAATATCAGCAGTCAAGATGAAAAATGCGAGGTGTCTGATCTTTATGCGGTGGTCAACAAGAACAAGACAAATAATTGTAGGAACCAAGAAGGACGTACCAATACCTTTGCTCTGTATGCAGTTGTAGATAAAGAGAGAGATATGACAAAGTATACTGAACCGGTAGAAGCAGTAACTTCAACAGATCTTTATTCTGTAGTAGACAAAAGCAGAAAAAATAAGAAGGTACAAATAAAAGAACAGAAGATTGTAAATGAAGCAAATGTAACCCCTTTTCCTTCAAAGGAGAAGACTGATAATGAAAACAGTGTAGTGACTAATTCTTGTATTAAGCTACCAAAAGTCACAAAAAAGCTAATAAATATAATTTGGTCACTAGCTGCTGCTGCAATGTTAATAATTATTGTGGTTTTTGTTATTGCTACTATTATTGGTTTTGTGAGAGTTTCTCATTTGCAGTCTAACTCGCCACCCAATTCATCCAAATGTCATCCAGAGCTAAACTTAAACAATAGTAACACCATAAGTAAGTTACTTTCTAATAGTAGTTTTTCTCACCTCCAAGATTTTTTCAATGATTACAAACATCTCCGGAATTTAGTAGCAAGCTGCTATAGTGGAGGCGATCTAACTCTAAATCTATGTGTCAACTCAGCACTAAGTTTGTATGGTAATACTTTGCTTGCACCAGCTATGTCTTGCAGAGACCTTCATGAACTAGTACCTCATGCTCCTTCTGGTAATTATTTTGTGACAGCATCAGATGGTTCTATAGTCCAAGTCTATTGTGATATGATTGCAACTTGTGGCAACATGACTGGAGGGCTGACTAGAATAGCATCACTAAACAGTGACACAAGATCTCTATATTGCACAGGAAATATCAGCCTTGATTGTATGTATGGATGCTTTAAATCATCACCACAACCTGGATGTTCAGCACTTGCTTTTCCTCCACTGAATCTAAATCTATCATACTCTCATGTATGTGGTACTCTAGAAGGTGGTTACTTTGGTACGCCAAATGGTTTTGCTGGCAGTAGAAGATCATCTAACACTACTATTAATGACAACTATGTTGATGGTATCAGTCTAACTTATGGAGACCCATCTAACAGGACACACATATGGACATTTAGTGCTTGTAATATAGAGCGTTCTGCAACACAACCACAATACGTTGGAATACATTATTCGATTCTTCAGGAACATATGTCAGCTATACCAATAACATTTCAAAGAAATTTTCTTCCTTTACTGAAAAACGAGATTGAAGTAAGATTTTGTCAAGATGAAAACAGGGATACAACAACTAAAGAGGGTGTTTATCTTGTAAGTGTGAACTTGTATGTGCACTAATATTTTTTGTTGATGATTTTGTAACTTTGTGGTTCAGTCATTTATAGCTTGAATAAGTAATCATTAGATACATTACATTTTAATGTAATTACAAACAGTAATATATATTTTTTATTTTATACCAGACATTTTTACTTTTTGCTAAAACCCAATACATGGGTTTAAAAATTGAAATTTACACTGGAGCTTTATAAGCTATAGAAAAATTTAAAAAAATCAGTCATACATATACATTTTAGTTAGGCTGCTTTGTTTGCTTTAGAACTGTTACATAAAACACGTCATGGACACGGACAACGCTGATCCTGAAATCTCTAAATCCAGGCATCTCTTGGTCTGTGGCCTTATTTGAAGGGTTAAACTTTTGTATCACATTACAAAGCACTTCACTTTTTCATCGAGGTCATCCATTATGTTTCAAAATATTATTCTGTACTTAAAAACAAAACAAACACAACTACGAGTTACAACTAAAAACAGTCATAACTAAAATAATTATTTTTGTGTTAACTAACTTATCTGAGTCAGTGAAGTAGAATTATGTCAAAATGAAATCAGGACATTCCCAGATATTGAGGTTACAAATCTCATATCATCTGAAAACATGCTTTGAATTACTTACAGTTGTTGGTTTACTCATCACATAACGATATACGATAAGTTGAGAACTAACTTACAATCAAACACATTATGTTGACAAACTATAGGTCAATATCATTACAATATTACTTAATTTCAGTTTCTAAATCAATAATGACTGATTATTTCTTTAGTGCAGAGAGCACAGCCCGCTAAACAATTTTGAACTGTGTTAGATCAATAATTTAAAAAAAATTATATTATGTATTTCCCTGTAGCAACCCCCCTCCCCATTTAAGATTAATGATATTTATAGGTGAAATTATTTTGAATCTCTGACAAACCCATGTTTTTGGTATTTTAAATCTCTTACTGTAATCTCATAGGCTTTATATATTAATTCATTCACTTTGTACAATACGGAGGTATTTGCTAGACTCTCCTTGATCTCATGTTTATGTCTAAGATTGGGCTCTTAAACGTTTTAACGATAATTCAAAGCCAAATAAAAATGAAAGACTTAGTATCTATAAGCAATTAATCATGTTAATTACTCAAACTTAAAAAAATTATGAACATGTAGAACATTTATGTTTAAGCATCCAAGTAGCGAGCTTATTATATAAATCTTAATTATTCATTACCCACATGATAATCTTTGTAATTTGATGCAATTTGATGACAACAATAGGTGTGGCTATTAAGTTAGCATGATTATGTGAATAGTAAAAGGTGTGGTTATGCATAAATTATTTCATAAAGCTTTTGTTCAAAATGCTGGCTACGGGCCTGAAATGGATACATTTCTCATTTTGAAAGTGCCTCAATATTATATTACATTATCTAGGAGATATGGTTGCTCCTTTATATTAATAATTTTCAGTAAGTTAAAAATTCGACCATTTTTTTGTAGCTGAGGTGTTAAACTTACTATTACAATACTATAATGTTATATAACATAACTGATTGAGGCTCGCTTTTCATTTGTGCTCGAGCACACAATTAAGTATAATAAATTAGTTATTTTAGTAATAATTTGCTAGAGCAACAGCAATGTTTAGTGCAGTAGACTGAAACTGTGTAGTGCATAGTACACAATATTTCAAATAATATTATGTACTAGATTGTTGTTCTCCATTGCAATTATAATGATTAAAATGAGTTTGCTTTAGCATAGTTCCAGATTGTAATGAATAATGTAATTGAAAAGGCTATTAATTGGACCACCATTACACTATTAGCCATTTGAAGTAATTGTTTGTCTCACTTGTAGGAACCATGTTTGTTAATTATAACAAGATAAACTTTTAAAATAGACTCTTTACTAAAAACATTATGATAAGAACACTCTTTTCTGAAGTGTTGTGTTACAGTTTTTTTAATAGATTTGATTAGCAGTAAGAAATTATTACAGCTCAGTTCTGACTTTAGGAACGAGTCTAATCTAGATTAAGTTTATGTTCATTGGATAAAAGAACAGAACATTTGAGTTGATAATGAGAGTAGCAAAGATCCTAGAATAACTTTCAGTTTACTGACGAGTCTTAATGTTTACATCAACTTAACTGTTTTATCATTTACACTGTCTACATAATCATATACGCTTTCTATATTATCTGCTTAAAAACTTTCATATAACTAATACAATAACTGTATTTTGTTTAACAACCATCAGTTTTACCATATGTAATTGCTTGTCAAGTACTGTTGTATTATGTTGGAAATCAACTTCTTTATCAAAACAATGGCTATCCTTTACATAAATATAGTAAAAAATAATATAAATGTACTGGAATATTTGCTGCTCTGACAGACCTATTAATTAGTTTTTAAGCAGGTCTTGTATACCTAACACATTCATAGGCATTATATACAAATGCATTCACTTTAAACAATGATGAAGTATTTGCTATACGCCCCTTCAGCTCATGTACGAAATACCTAAAATGAAAATACATAATATACATACTAAAGTTATATAATAAGCAATGAATAAGTTGCATAATATGAGTAGTTTATAATGAATGACAGTGCTAATTAAGATCTTATAGTACTTAGATTGTCAGATTTGTTCTGGTACAATAAAGCATTTTGAATGGAGCTTACTTCGGAAAATCGACTAGCTTAAACAAAAACCTTTAGTTTAGAGATCCTTACCAGTATAATCCTTGGAAATTTGATTGCTTACCCCTTGAAATTCCTTTGTCCAATAGTCAAGTTACGAAGAGAATACAATGCAAGTATTGTGCACTGGTATGTCCATTGAACAAGTATGTATAAAGGTATTGTGTGTTGCTAAAGAATAGAAATAAGCTCTACAAAAAAATATTTAACGAACAAAAATTATTAGCAGCTAACATTCAAATTTAAATTTCTGTCAGACAAGCTGCCATTTGTGCTGAAGCACATCACTAATCAGGTATCATTAATCAATATAGCTGGAGCAATGAAAACGGTACATGTAAATGATGTCTCGATAAGTGGAGCTAAACAGGCTGGAAACACTCACCGGTGTATATTATATAGAATTAAGAATTAAATTATTAGTTCACGTGACCACTGCGTGACGGTAGGGGCATTACCCACAAAAGCTAGTACTGTACGCATAGTTGAAAAAAAAATCATCCCTAAATTATGAAAAGTTCTTACATAAATCAACAGTTAATTGTCAGTAATTTTCAAAATCAGAGCATGACAGACAGACAGACAGACAGACAGACAGACTGCTACTATAACCCTTTAGAGCGTACCGCTGAGTGTTAATAATTCATATTTAGGTTATAATCAAGATTGATAATAAAAAATGAATAAAAACATTCAGCGTGGTTCAAAAAAGTTGATTATAAAAGTATGATTGTATTCTTTTCTATTTTATCTTTAAGATTATTAACATGGTACACTAATAAAACAAGGCTTCAAATTGTGAGATAATTCCTGCAAAATGCTTGCTTTATTCATGTGTACTCCCATAAACTTCTTCTACAACTGAAATTTGACAAATATTTAGTCAACATAAATGTTCATAATTAATACCCTTATTATTTGCAGTCATACCCTTTTGAAGTTAATGGCTATGGGTGCAACTTTTTGGCATTACTACAGCAACATTTCAAAATTCTGGTGAACAGCTATCTGCAAAATTTTTGTTTCCTTAGTACTGTTATTGTACAGACTTGTACAAAAAATAACTTATTGTTTTGACTTGATTACATTTTTATTCCAGACCCCTTTAGGTGAGAAAGTTTCAGTCTAGTTTTTATGAAGGGTCAGAACTTGATAATTGTGATTCACTTACTAGTAAATCCTAGAAGCCATCAGTTGAAATGGTGTTATCATTACTCTGCCTGTATTTATAATAACTAATTCTTGGTAAAGTGAGACAAACAAGTTGTACAGGTGGTTAAAAATGAAAGTTTTTTAAAGTTACTCTTACTGTTGTTAAGTTTACCCAGTGCTTATTTAGACAAACAGAGAGCCATGTGAAGATAAACTTACAGTAAATACTGAAAAACCAATGAATAGATCAGTTATTCTCTTATCTTAGACTTTTTAGTTTTTTTAGTTTTTTTGACACAAGATCTCTATATTGCACATACTGTATGATGCCACCTTAACTGGAAATTGTGCTCTATATTACTAGTACACATTGCCAGACCTGCTGACTGAGCCACCGACTAATACCCTTATTATTGTTGGAAATAAACACTTACAACTATACATTGTCATGTATTTAACCTAAAGCATTATGTATGTGCATATTGCCACAAGCTATATCACTAGATGCATTGTTTTGTGGTTGTCACACCTAGTTGTATCTTTAAGTTTTATCATATTCAGTTTATTGTGCTAGTCAGTTTTTTCAACAGGTTATGGGCCCAGACACTTGGGCAGAGATTTAGCTGGTGGATATTTAAGGACTGCTAGCTGTAGAGGATTGAAATATGGCAGAATCAAAATCTGTCACTCTGGTTCCATTGAATGGTTCAAATTATCCAACCTGGAAAATTCAGTGTCGCATGGCATTGATAAAAGATGGACTATGGAACATTGTGAATGGAACAGAAGGTGCTCCTGGTCAAGCACAAGCTGAAAAATGTGCGAAATTAATGAGCAGAAGGGACCGTGCTCTAGCTACTATTGTTTTGTCCGTTGAGCCCTCATTGCTGTATCTACTAGGGGAGCCTGATGACCCTATTGTAGTCTGGAAGAAGTTGTCTGATCAATTTCAAAAGAAAACATGGGCAAATAAGCTGGAACTTCGCAGAAAACTGTATTCATTGAAGTTGAAAGAAGGGGAGTCAGTCCAGAAGCACATAAAAGTTTTGACAGAGTTATTTGAGGGACTTGCTGTCATAGGTGATCCAATCAAAGAGGAGGATCGAGTGGTGCATCTTTTGGCAAGTTTACCTGAGCCTTTCAACATGTTGGTAACAGCTCTAGAGGCAAGTACTGACGTACCAAATTTGGACGTAGTAACAGAGCGTTTGTTACACGAGGAGAGAAAATTGAAGGATCGTGAAGGATCTGGATCAAGTCATGAAAAGGCAATGACAAGTAGATTCAAAAGGAAATCTGTGGAGTGTTTTCATTGTGGGAAAACAGGTAATATCAAGCGGAATTGTCATCTCCTATCTGGTGAGAAGAAGAAGTTTAGGCCTAACCGCCATGGAAAGCAGAAAGCAAACAAAGCTTCTGTAGTGGACGAGTGCAGTGCAGACAGCAGAAGTGATGCTCTGATGGTCAGTCACAAAGTGCTCTCAGCTAGTACTCCTAGTAAATGGATTATAGACTCGGGAGCAAGCTGTCATATGTGCTGTGACAGTGAACTGTTTGACAAACTTGAAGATTTGAAACATCCTATTGATGTTTCGATTGGAGATGGACGCACCTTGAAGGCAACTGGCAGAGGAATAATTTTTGTGAATATGAAACTGCCAAACAAGAAATGGAACGAGTGCAGATTACTTGATGTTCTGTATGTGCCAAAGTTGTCTTACAATTTACTGAGCATTTCAAAGGCGACGGAATTGGGCAACACTACTGATTTCAATGAGAAAGGTTGCCAAATATATAATGCAAAAGGGAAGTTAATAGCGGAAGGATCAAAAATTGGAAGTCTGTATTATTTGAATTGCTCAATGGGTAATGTGAAAGTCAATGTTGCAAATCGCAAGACAAATGAGAACATCTGGCATCGTCGTTTTGGGCATCTCGGAATACAAAATCTTCAAAGACTCGCAAGAAGCAAGATGGTGAGAGGATTTGATTTTAATGCATTGAAGCAAATTGATTTTTGTGAGGCATGTGTGGAAGGCAAACATCACAGAACTCAATTCCCAACTAGCAATAGTGGAAGAGCAAAGGAGCCACTTGCTTTAGTACATAGTGATGTATGTGGGAAAGTGAATGCAAAATCTTTGGGTGGAGCTGAGTATTTTTTAACATTCATTGATGATTTCTCCCACTACACATGGGTCTATGTTTTGAAGAAAAAGGATGAAGTATTCAATTATTTCCTGAAGTGGAAGGCTCTAGTGGAGAGATCCAGTGGAAAACACCTAAAAGTTCTACGTTCTGACAATGGAGGTGAATATCTTTCTACTGAATTCAAGGACTACTTGAAGTCAGAAGGGATACGTCATGAGCGTACAGTTCCCAAATCACCCGAGCAAAATGGTATAGCTGAACGGATGAACAGGACTCTAGTTGAGACACTGCGTTCTATGTTGGTTGATGCTAAACTACCTCAAGCATTTTGGGCAGAAGCTGTATCTACTGCAGTTTATCTGAGAAATAGAAGTCCGACTAAGGCTATTGAAGACATGACTCCATTTGAAGCGTGGATGAAACAGAAGCCACAAGTAGAGCACTTGCGTGTTTTTGGATGTGACGCATATGCTCATGTAGCCAAGGATGAAAGAAAAAAATTGGATTCAAAGTCAAGAAAATGTATTTTCCTGGGCTATGGAGAGGAAACGAAAGGTTATAGACTCTATGATTCGAGCAGATCAAGAGTGATTTACAGTCGAGATGTTCATTTCAATGAAAAAAGTACCAATAGTGAAATTGGAGAAACGTTGTGTACAGAAGAAGATAAACATTTTGTGGAGTTGGAACTTAATACTGAAGAGTCTTCTGATCATCTAGAAAATGAAGTTGCTACTTCAGAGGCTACTGTGCAGCCTGTTCTGAGACGCTCTGAGAGAGCGAAGCAAACTCCAGAATTTTATGGAGAAAGAGCAAGCATTAGTGATAGTCAAGCAAGGGAGCCAACAACACCGACTACATTGGATGAAGCATTGGAGAGTTCTGATAAAGAAAAGTGGGTGGAAGCAATGGCAAAGGAGATTAAGTCTCTAGATGACAACAAAGTCTGGACTTTAACAGAATTACCAAAAGATCGAACACCAGTTGGTAGTAAATGGGTATTCAAAGTCAAGATTTTAGCAGATGGTTCAGTGGAACGTTATAAAGCTCGCTTAGTAGCTCAAGGTTTTTCACAGAAGTTCGGCACTGACTATGATGAAACTTTCTGTCCGGTGATTAGACTGGAATCACTTCGTGCTCTGATTGCACTGGCTGTACAGAATGACTTACAGATTCATCAGATTGATGTTACTACTGCCTTTCTCAATGGAGAACTTGAGGAGGAAGTATATATGAAGCAGCCAGACGGTTTCATCAAGAGGGGAGAAGAACATCTTGTGTGTAAACTGGAGAAAAGCATTTATGGTTTAAAACAATCACCTCGCTGTTGGAATTCTGTGTTGAACGATCAACTGAATATAATGGGATTTATTCAAAGTGAGAGTGATCCTTGTATCTACAGAACATGTGAAGGAGAAATGTTCAATATTGGAGTGTATGTGGATGACATTGTTCTTGCAGCTAAAAAGGAGGAGCAATTGAAGAATGTTAAGCAAGCACTGGCCAAGCGTTTCGATAAATTTGGCATGGAGGATGCTAAGTCAGTGAAGACTCCTGTTGACACTTGTACCAAATTGGTAAAGGGCACAGAAGATGAAGAGAAATTTGACCAAAAAATGTATCAGTCAGCTGTTGGAAGCCTCATGTATTTATCTGTTGGAACTAGACCAGATATTACATATGCCGTGAACAATGTTGCCAAGTTTTCATCACGACCAAATACTCAGCATTGGATTGGAGTGAAGAGAATTATGAGATATCTGAAAGGCACTACAAAATTTGGTCTGCTTTACAGCAAGGAAACGTCAAGCAAATGTGTTGGATACTCTGACTCAGATTGGGGAGGAGATTTGGATGACAGAAAATCTACATCTGGCTATTTTTTCCAGATTGGCAGTTGTCCAGTGAGCTGGAGAAGCAAAAAACAATCATGTGTTGCACTGTCAACAGCAGAGGCGAGTATATGGCTCTGGCAAGTGCAGGACAAGAAGCAGTGTGGATGAGACTACTCATTTCAGAGTTGTGTGCGAGTTCAGTGGAGGAGCTTATTGTCTATGAGGACAACCAATCGGCTATACAGATAGCAAAAAATCCTCAATTCCATGGACGTACAAAACACATCGAAATTAAATATCATTTCATCCGAGAACTTGTTCGTAATGGAGTAGTTCAGCTGAGATATTGCCCAACAGAGGAAATGATCGCAGACATGTTGACAAAAGGTCTTGGTCATGATCAACTTGTCAAGTTACAGTTTTTGGCTGGAGTTAGAGTCATGCCCAGTTGCAAGTGAGGAGGAGTGTTGGAAATAAACACTTACAACTATACATTGTCATGTATTTAACCTAAAGCATTATGTATGTGCATATTGCCACAAGCTATATCACTAGATGCATTGTTTTGTGGTTGTCACCTAGTTGTATCTTTGAGTTTTATCATATTCAGTTTATTGTGCTAGTCAGTTTTTTCAACAATTATTTGCAGTCATACCTGGTAAGTCTCATATTGAAGTTTACAGCTGTGGGCCTGAATAACAGGATGTATGTGTTTGTGCAACTTTCGGGCATTACTACAGCAACATTTCAAAAAACTCTAGTAAACAACCATCTACACAATTTTTGTTTCCTTAGTGTTATTGAACAGACTTGCAGAAAAATAACTACAATGTTTTGACTTATTTTCCTTCACATTCTAGTCAATACTAGAAGCCATCTGCTGAAGTGGTGTTATCTTTACTTTGCTTGCATTTATAACAACGAATTCTTGGTAAAGTTAGACAACATGTTGTACAGGTTGTTAAAATAAAAGTTTTTTAAGCTACTTTTACTGCTGTTAGGTTTCGCCACTGCTTTATTAGACAAGCAGAGAGCCATGTGAAGATAAACTTACAGCAAATACTAAAAAAAAAATTAATAGACCAATTATTCTCTGATCTTAGTGACTTGTTTTAGATTTTTGGTGTTAATAGTTGTATGCATTACTATTGCAATAACTAATATTAAGCTGAACAGTGAAGAGATTTTACTAAGCAAAGCCTACGTTTCTGAGTATATATTATGCATATGTATTATGAATATAATATATACAAAAAAACATGCTGTTATGACGACTTTAATTCCAGTATTACTATAATGCATAAACTTAATTGAGTAATGAAAAGGTTAATTTCATGAACACTTGAAGTTCATTAAATAATATAAAAAAAGATTTCCAAAGGTGATCTTTAAATAGTCAGTGTAACATTGTTAATGCTTTAATTAAGTGCAATAGAATAAAATTAATGAGACCAACTAGTGCACTTTCTTGTAGCTACTTTGCCTATCGTACAATGTTGTGCTATTCTAAGTGAGAACATTTACTTAGCCTTGCTTGGACTTGTTCCTTTAGTAAACAACAGAGCTTTGTTATGACTTATTATTGCTGACAAACAATGAGTGGTTTACAACATGAAACTTCTACATATACTACCATTGAGAGAGAGCAAGATTAAGATGAATCCTCCTATGATCTTGAAAATATTCATTGAATTTGTCTTTGTTGAATTAGGAATTGAAACAATGTATGTAGGAAGATGTTGATTTGATTGATAATATTAAAGAATAATAATAAATGTTGTCCTACATATTCAGGAAGAAATATCTGGATCACAAGAAGCAATTAAACGCAATTGTTACCAACCATGGTGCAAAAAAACTGCAGTGAAGATATCTAGCAGAGAATAAACCATTTATTGCACTCATTTGAGTGATTTGGCAAAATATTTCACTCTCAGGTTTATCTACACACATCACTCACTCATGTAATAATGATTATTTATTAACATTTATATGTGTATTTTCTTGTAATTAAAATGTGAAAATCTTATAGTTGCTTTATTAAAATACATAAGTTAACCATAATATCATTAATATTAATTTGATTTTTAAATGACATTTATAAATGATTAAAATTATGCTGTTCTTTAGATCAATATTATTATGCAGTAATTTATGACCGTTTGTCTACAATGTTTGATATGCTACACTCTCTAGTCTTGTAAACTGCATCTATATGAGTAAAACATTCAGTTAGAATATTAGTGTATATATGTATGCATATGTGTGTATGTGTGGTGGCTGTGTGGTGTGGTGATTGTGTGGTGGTTGTGTGGTGTGGTGGTTGTGTCCTTGACTCAGGGCCTATAAAGGTCCCAGAGTTCAAGCCCAACTCAAGCAGTTTTTCATCTGATATACCATCTGCCTCCTCTGCCCCACCAGTCTATCTAGTTGTGATTGGGTACCTGGCATTTACTGGTGTGCAAATTCAAGGTATTTTCTCATGGCAATGGTCCAGGTGGGACTTCAGGTGCCCACACTGTGGTGCCGCCCTCCGCTGGAGTGGAGAAGAAAGAAGAGGAAGATTCAAAGATAGAGACTGGCTAGAGAAGAAGAAAGAAAGAGACGAAGTGTGTGAATATCATCAGTGTTTATTATTATTATAGTGTATTGTTTGTATGTCATATAGTTAGATTTTCTGAACTTGTTTTACGTCATTATTGTGGTTATTTTTGTAATTATTATAGACAGGAAGCAAGTCCGCGCATGCGTATCGGACTTGCATATATACTGTGTGGGCGTGTATTTCGTGTTACTCTTTTACTCGATAGTCGTTAGCATAATAACTAATTATTATAATCTCTCTGAGCCAACCGGGAGGGTACGGGATTAGCTCCAGTAGTTAGCCCTGGCTTGCTAAAGTTGACCTCCGGAGACGAGTGGAGTTTGGTGGCAGTGTACCAAACAGGGATCTACCTTGCCGTGTGATCTTCATTCCTGCGGCCGGTATCGAACTCCCCCACAATTGGCGGCAGCGGTGCTTCGGATTTGCTGTAGAAGGCATCATCACGAAGTTATCATCGAGTCTCCGCGACATCGAAAAGGCTACAAACTGTTTTATGTTGTGATTTTAGTTTTCCTTTTATTGCCCACTACACGTGGCGTGTGTCTATATTTTTTTGTCTTTTTCTGTTTTCTTGTAGGCTTCTGAAATCTTCTGTGTCTGGGACCTGTGTGGATGACGGCGAGGGCACACTTGGACAGAGCCTGCAAGAAGAAAGTCGAGCATAGTGCAATAGTGGAAGAGTCGGAGGACGGTGTGTCTGGCTCTGCTTCTAGTATCTGTGGTGAGAGTGCTGGAAGTGGTCGTAGTGTAGGAAGTGTCATAGGAAATTTGACTTTTGAGTGTACCAGTGCTTTTGGCGTGGAGAGTAGTGTGATAGTGGTGGATAGAATGAGTAGTGTTGAGGAACAAGAAGTACGGGGATATGAGTCTAGAGACAGTGAAGAGATAATAGGTACTGAACGGTCTGAAAGTAGAAGAATAATGGAGTCTAGTGTGAGTGATAGGGTGGAAAGGGCACCTTCACCTGTAAGTTCAGATTTGGTTGGTGGTAGTGGTGACCCAAGTGCGAATGAATTTATGAGGATGTTCCAGGGTATGATGGCGGGCCTAATGAAGGCTAGTGACAGCAGGGGGTCGGACACATTGTTAGATAAGGGTAGGATGGTAGACAGTATCCCCAATTATAAGGATGGCACAGAGATCTCCAAATTTATTAGAGGAATGGAGGCAGACCTGAGGGACATAGGTGTGAGCCGTGCCCAATACAAGAGTATCTTGCTGTCTAAACTCACCCCTAAAGTGAGTGAACACGTTGTAGATTTGGTTGACGAGGAAGGATGCACATATGACAGTTTGAAGAGGAAGCTGTTGGAGAAGGTGGGGCTAAGCAGAAGGGATCTTGAGATCAAACTGTTTAATGATCTTGAGGAAGACACGAAGAGCATGGATAGGGTGGCTAGGTATAAGCATGTGAAGGCACTGGTTGATAGGGTGTGCATGATGGTGAAAGACAAAGAGGAATTAGCTCTCTTCATGGCTAAAGGGCTGTTCAGGGTGGGTCTTCCCCTAACAGAGCAGGGACTGATTGATGGTCGCAAGATAACTTGTTTTAATGACCTGAGTGAGGTGGCTACGACATTGAAGTCTACTAATGCCCGTACAAAAGACCAACTAAGGGCAGTGAAAAGAGAGAGTGGTAATGCTCCTAAGTGTTTCCGGTGTCACGGTTATGGCCACAAATTTTATGAGTGTAGGGTCAGAATGGATGACAGATCCTCTCGTATAGTTTGTTTTACATGTAATCAGTCAGGACACAAGTCCCCAGAGTGCCCTACCAAAGTAGATAAGAACACCCAGAACTCTAATAGCAAGAGCAGCGACAGTACCCAGAAGAACCTAGGAATCAGGTCCGGTTCTAAACCCAAACATAATAATTGGCTGGCGGTTGGTACTGATTTTCCCCTGGTCGAAAGGAAAGTTAATGGTCTCAAGTGTATGATAGCTCCAGACACAGGGGCAGAGATTACAGTGTTTCCTGGCAATTTGGTATACGAAAGCCAGTTGCTCCCAGGAACAGTAGAAGTCAGAGGTGCTACTGGTGTCCCAGTTCATCTCTGTATGGCCGAAGTAGAGTTTGAAATTGAGGGTGAATCGTTTGCGAGGAAGGTTGCTGTTGCCCATGCGGGCATGTTGTGTGATAAAGTTCTGTTCTCCGTGCCCATGGATGGTTCTATGGCTCGGAAACTATTGATGGATGCAGTTAGGGCTTCTGATGATATGGAGGCCAAGGTCGTTGGGTCTGAGGATGTTCCAGAGGACCAAACACCAGCAGAGTTGAATGTAGGACCAGAGCTGGGGGGTGGCAGGAGTCTTTAGCAGCTGAGGTAGAGAGAGTGAAGGAGCAAGATACAGTGTCTCCTGTACCTTTGTTAGAACCTTTAGTGGTTGACTCTGAGGTTGCTGTTGAATCTGAAGCTGTTGCTTCAGTATGTGATGCAGGTTCTGCAGGTGATTTGACTGACATAAATGAAGAAGTAGCTGTGAATGATGGGAGTGTGCAGGTAGACAGTGCAGAGGCTTGCGAGAATGTGATCTTAGGATGTCCAAGCTTGGTGGATGTGGCTGATGTTAGTAAGTTGAGAGAGGAAGTTAAAGAAGATGACACGTTGAAACATTGTAGAGAGTTGGGTAGTTTGAAGAAGAATGGGTATATTTGGAAGAATGAGCTGCTATTTCAAGAGATGGAAGATGATACAGGGAATTTGCTGAGTAGGTTGGTTCTGCCAGTTGGTAGGCGGAAAAGAGTAGTATCTTTAGCTCATGACTTCACTGGTCATGTTGGAGTTCGTAGAACTAAACAACTTCTGAACTCCAGGTTTACTTGGCCTGGGATGGGAAAGGATGTATTAGAATTTGTGCAGTCTTGTGATGCTTGCCTGCGTTTGAATAAAACCGGCAACAGGCAAGTACACATGGTAGAACGACCCATAGTAACGGAACCTTTTGAGTCTGTGGCGGTGGACATTGTTGGTCCACTGCTTAAGGGTAAAGGTGGTGTTAAGTTTATCCTTACTTTCATTTGTCTGGCTACCAGGTGGCCCGAGGCAGTCCCAATGAAATCGGGGTCGTCTTCTGAAGTGGCTGATGGGCTGATCTCTATTTTCACCCGTACTGGTTTCCCACTTAAGATACTGTCTGATCGTGGTAGTGTGTTTTTGGGTAAGGTCACTAAACGACTCTGAGATCTTGGGAGTGGATTCTATCCACACATCCCCTTATAGGCCGCAGAGCAATGGGATAGTAAAAAGACTACATGGGACGTTGAAGCCCATGCTTGCAAAGGCTGTAGATAATGGAGTCGATTGGGCGACTTTCCTGCCGATGGCTTTGTTTGCCATCCGACAGGTGGCAAATCGTGATACTGGGTTCTCGCCACATGAACTAGTGTTTGGGAGGAAGATGCAGGGTCCTCTGGACATATTGTATGCCGGTTGGGTTGAGGATGTGTATAAAGAGTGGGATGTCAGTTCTTGGGTCGACAAATTGCAGGAGAGATCAAAGCTGTTGTGCGACGTGTCGGCTGCTAATGGGAGCATTGCTAGTAAGAACAGAGCAGATTGTTTCAATAAACATAAGTCACAAAGAGAGTTGAACGTGGGTAGTAAAGTCCTATTGAGAGTTCCGGGTTTGCATGGTGCACTAGAGGCCTCATGGGAAGGGCCTTATGTCGTGTCTGAAAAGATGTCCAGAGTAAATTACAAAGTCAAAAGGAGTGATGGACAAGCTGAGAAGATAGTGCGCATCAATAATACTAAGAAGTATGTTAGCAGACCTGTCAATGTGAATGCTGTGTGTGTGATAGCAGAAGAGAACAGTGAAATGACTGCAATGTGGGAAGGAAAGAGTGTGCTCAGTGATGAGCTGTGTGAAGGATACACTGTAAAAAATGGGGTGATCCACTACACCTTTAATGGGGTGTAGTGGAACACTTCTGTATTGTGGGGTGTTGTGCTACACTCTGAAGTGTTTGGTAACACTGTGGAGTGTAGCATGACACCCTTATAAGCTATAGTGACTTTACTACACTTCTGTGGAGTGTATCAGTACGCCCATGCAGACTTGCTACTTTAAGAGGTGTTCAACTACTGACACAGTGGTGGGAACTAGCTAGTGGGCTGACTACAACTTTGGCCAGTTTGTTGATGGAAATAATTATTGAATGTCTACAATTAATGTGCATATCATTATGCTGGTCTTATGTGGTTCACAATTTAGTGGGCAAGATTTTATAAAGCACACTTTATGCGTCATTGTGCAAGCTATATTCATAGTGGCTAGCTTTACTAATTTCAATTTAATGTTTTTATTCACAGCACTAACAACGAGGAAGCTGAAGAGCTTGAAGTTCTAATGAAGAAATTCAAGGCATGCTTGGTAGCTAAGTTTGAGAACAACACAGTTATGTATATGTGGCTATTTCTAATAGTTATTAAAATTATATTATTATGATGACATTTGGCTTAAAAAAAAAAGGAGACAATTAAATAAAACCTGAGATTGTATTTCTTCTATGCAGCTTACATCTTAATAATATGGTAAAGTAAAAGTGTCAACGCAATTCAAGAAAGTAAAAACAGCATTTGTCTTTGCACAAATCAACTTACCATAGTATTTGAAAAGGTGACGCTTTACCGAACCACTTTGAGAAGCCGTTTAAGATGAAATCGTTGTAAACCCCTTTACCCAATTAATTGATTAGCACAGGTGCGTACAAAATCCTTGAATATGAACTCGAAACAAAAAACTATATATTAGTTGTAAGACACTAGGATCATCCGTGCATTGGGTAACAAGCTGTAAGCTTAGAATTTAAATCAACCGCTTTTGGTTTGTGTAGGCTTTACTCACTGTTCTGTCACGGTGTTGCTACCAAAACTGAGTTCAGTAATCTAGCTTTTTTTTCTTCTTTTATATATATATAGCTATATACATTACAATACAATACAATACAAAATAATATAAACTGAGTTACAGTCAAAAAGCAAATGAATTAAATCAGTTTAGATGTGCTTCTGAGGTCACCAGGTCTACTGCTGCTGGTATTCTTACAGCATGTCCAATAGATGATCTGGCTCCTCGAATGGCTTGGATAGAGGACCGTAGAGGAGAAAAGGATAGGTGGCATCGTAACCATTGAAGAGTACTGCTATAATTGTGTTCCCACTTATTGGCGAGCATGGACGCTAATTTTCTATAGAATATATTGGCTTCCTTTGCTATGCCACCGGTAGTAGAGAGTACAACCGGTGTGAATGTGGCGTGTTCCACTTCTCTAATTCTCTCCTCATATGCCCGTTTCTTGGCTTGTTCGAGCTTCCTATACACCATTTGCATGTCTGAATGTTTGTTGAATACCCTTACATCAAAATATCTTCTTTCGTGATTGCCGCCCCAAACACCGTTTGCTGCAATGTCGAGTCTTGCTCCTGGCTGTGAGTTAGCAGTCGCACCATTCAGTTCTTCAAACACGGGCTGAAGGTCAGGCTCAATACATACATCCTTGCACACCTCAGTAGAGTGTTGCTGTCAAATTCCGTATTTCGTTGTGTCTGATGGATGGAAACCGCCCTTTGGGGCATGAAAGGGCATGCTCAACTGAGAAGACGGCCCCACATGCACATTTAGCTGGTACTCCCAGGGGTCCAGCCATAGCACAGTGCGAGGGAGTCGTGAAATGCACCCCTGTGTAGATCGGAGCCGTGTTCCATTAGTGGGAGCACTGTCAGCCAGGTTTATGATCCTTTTTCCTTTGCTAGGTTCACTGCTCTCTTCTGGATGGCAGATAGCAATTTCATGACGTCTTCGGCATCCTTTGAGTTTTCTTCCAAGATATGTGTCCTCACCCTATCTTGGATTCGAGTTGCTGAGCGATAATATCAAGTCCATATTCATCGTCCTGTGATAGGATGTGAGTGCAGAGAGAGGAGATAATCATTAAGGAGTGGTGGTATTCCTTGCAGGCACGTTTGGAATGGATGGTGATTTAGCTAGTAGCCCCGTAACCATAATAAAGTGAGGGGACAGCGAGACCCTTTACCAACCTAGAACCTCTACACTCGATTAGCGGTTGGTAAAGGGATTGGGTACATGAGACTAACTTTTCATTATGGCGGTTCGGTTAAAAGAAAGTATCTCACTCAGCTTTCAAGAGTAAGTTAAAAGCTTTGCACCCCTTAAAAAAAGTAATGCCAATCTAGTAATACTCTCGTGATGTGGGAGAGGAGGACTGTCTGATAATTCTGTACATTAGTTTCTTAAGTAGTTTGAGACAAATAGTGTGTACAAGGTGCCTGTTTGAGTTTGCTAGTATGTATGTAAGTCTGACAAAAAATGAAAACTGGTTGTTTGCTATGTAAACTTGACATATATATCTTAGAGTCATCTTCAGTGGTTTCACAAGACAGCTGCATTAGGCTTGTATGTTTGTCCCTCCATCTAATCCTATCATTAGTTAGCAAGTGTCTAAAGGGTACTACTTGTAACTTACTCGTAATAATATCAGTGAAATTAAAAATTCGCTCACCTAATAGCTAGACTAGAGTAGCTAAATGGAATGGCGGTACAACTATAAAAATTGAATGGAATCATATAGCTATTATATCCATGTAATTTTTATACAGCAGGACCACAACTGTATTATCTTGTCCAGTAGTGATGGCATTACCCATTGGCTTATTTTGCAGGTAGCAACATGCTGCTGATGTATCAATGCCAGTCAATACAAGATGTTGGCGAAGCAAGTGTCATGAAGTAAGTTGATAACAGGTGTGAACATAACCAGGCCTCATCCCTAATAGTGATAATGTTGGTGGCCCTGCCTCTTTTATTGTCTAGGTACCTAATCTTTCCAGGGTTTTTTTGTTTGTTTGTTTGTTTGTTTTTGTTTTGGGGCACGACTTAAGTTCACCTGCATTGAGTCTACCACACTGTATTTATGTCCAACCAAAAAGTTGAAGACTTACTGATATTCTCCTATTACTTGTTACAGGGTGGGCATTATTAGGGTAAACTTGTAGTTGTGCGTTCCCTGGCTGCTTTGGCTGTCTCTTTAGCCTATGGCTTTGACCCATTCTTGGTTGATGCTCACACTTTGCTGGCAAGTCTATACATGCTTTATTAGTGACAGTCTCATTGCACTGCTCATCTGCTGATGCTATCCCTTACCTTATGACCTTACCATGCACCCTTCACTTGGCTATTCTTTTGTACTAGACCTTCCCTAGCATCCTCAAGTTGTCCTCCAGCTCCCACTCTTTGGGCCCTAATAACACTAGAGTTGAAAAAAGTATGAGAGTGTTGGTTGGCCTGTGCTGTTGCATATAGAACAGAGATATTATAAAGTATCAAGTATCATAGTTGCTGAGGCTAGTGATTCTGTAGTATGCAATGATATTAGTGCCATTGGTCAGATTGTTATTATTAGCCCTCAGCATGCATGCGCAAGTGGGTTATAGTAGTCGTCCCATCTATTTGTCTGTCTGTCAGCTGATTTTGGAGATTACTGACAATTAACTGTTGATTTAAGTATGATCTTGCGCAGGATGATGATTTAACAAGCTGTCTGCTCCGTGTAGGTTCAAATTTTTGTAGGTAATGTCCCCTATCGTCATGTCGCAATCACATGGGCAAATAATTTCTTTTCTTCCCACGTTAGTTTTTGCTTCATACTGAAAAGTTAATGAGAGCTGGAATCCAGGTGTTTTACGTTGAAACTATATACCGGTGAGGTCTCCTGCATGTTTAGCTACTTCTTTAGACAGCAATTAGCTACATCTATGTTTTCATTGCTTGAGCTGTATTGATACCTGATTAGGAATAGCCAAATATATTATTTTTTCGGTCTGAAAAATGATTTTGTTATAGCTAGCTAGTGTATAGTAGCGCTGAGGGTTCACACCTTTGGTGCTTCATTTGCTTGGCTTGATAACTAATTTTCTTTTACATTAGAATTAATATTGTCATAACCTTTTTTTTTTCATTTCCTAGATTTCATGGTGCTTGGGCTGCTGCTATCTTTACTGAGGTTCTGGTGATCTTGATTGAAGAAGAGAATAATGGTAAGTCTCTAGGCATGCACTACTGTTATCATTGTACATACACATACTAATACTAACACTGCATTCACGAAGTAGTACTGCACACATAGTGCTAGCAATGTGCATGCACGTAGTACTATGCACGCACATAGTACTAACACTTTGCACACACAGTGCTAGCACTGTGCATGCACGTAGTACTATTACTGTGCATGCACATAGTACTAACACTGTGCACACACATAGTGCTAACACTGGGCACACACACAGTGCTAGCACTGGGCACACACATAGTGCTAGCACTGGGCACACACATAGTGCTAGCACTGTGCACGCACATAGTACTAACACTGTGCACACACATAGTACTAACACTGTGCACACACATAGTGCTAGCACTGTGCACACATAGTGCTAACACTGTGCACACATAGTGCTAACACTGTGCACACACATAGTGCTAACACTGTGCACACACATAGTGCTAGCACTGTGCACACATAGTGCTAACACTGTGCACACATAGCGCTAACACTGTGCACACACATAGTGCTAACACTGTGCACACACATAGTGCTAACACTGGGCACACACATAGTGCTAGCACTGTGCACGCACATAGTACTAACACTGTGAACACACATAGTACTAACACTGTGCACACACATAGTGCTAGCACTGTGCATGCACGTAGTACTATTACTGTGCACGCACATAGTGCTAGCACTGCACACACATAGTACTAACACTGTGCACACACATAGTGCTAGCACTGTGCATGCACGTAGTGCTAACACTGTGCTAACACTGTGCACGCACATAGTACTAACACTGTGCTAGCACTGTGCACACACATAGTGCTAACACTGTGCACGCACATAGTACTAACACTGTGCACGCACATAGTGCTAACACTGTGCTATTACTGTGCACGCACGTAGTACTATTACTGTGCACGCACATAGTGCGAGCACTGTGCACACACATAGTGCTAACACTGTGCACACACATAGTGCTAGCACTGTGCACACACATAGTGCTAGCACTGTGCACACACATAGTGCTAGCACTGTGCATGCACGTAGTACTATTACTGTGCACACACATAGTGCTAACACTGCATGCACATAGTGCTAACACTCCACGCACATAGGTTCTGAGGTTCTGGTGATCTTGATTGAAGAGAATAATGGTAAGTCTCTAGGCATGCACTACTGTTATCATTGTACATACACATACTAATACTAACACTGCATTCACGAAGTAGTACTGCACACATAGTGCTAGCACTGTGCATGCACGTAGTACTATGCATGCACATAGTACTAACACTTTGCACACACAGTGCTAGCACTGTGCATGCACATAGTATTAACACTGTGCACGCACATAGTACTAACACTGTGCATACACATAGTGCTAGCACTGTGCACGCACATAGTATTAACACTGTGCACGCACATAGTACTAACACTGTGCACACACATAGTGCTAGCACTGTGCATGCATGTAGTACTATTACTGTGCACGCACATATGGGGTGCAAATTTAAGGCATTATCTCATGTAACAGCAATGGTCCAGGTGGGACTTCAGGTGCCCACACCACTTGCTGTAGGAAAGCACCTGGTCTCCTTCCAGTTCCTACTCCAACTCCAGGAGCTTTGCTTGCATTAATCACTGTGCCTGCTTAGTGCACAGACAGCCTGGCTTTGCCAGGTGCGCGTAACCACTAGCGCTTGCAAAATAATTTGAATGTGTGTGCATGTGTGTGGGTGTGTATGGCCTCTTTATTGATTCTTCTCCAGTTGTCAAAAATTTAAAGAAGTTGCTTTTGTGGTGCTTAGAATTTATACCTTATGTAAATATTAACTTCACCTTTGGGTAACTGCTGAATAAAACAAGATTCATAACCCCCCACACCCCCCCAATTTCATTTTTGTCAGGAGAGTATCAATGATACTTACAAAATCTAGGCAGAAACATATGTGACAGTACTTGGGAAAAGGGACCAATTACGTAAAATCAAAAATGTACAGTAGAGCCCAAACACCGACAAAAAAAATTTTGTTGTTGTTTTCTTAAGGAGTATCACTATTATGCAATTAACTACAAATAATTTCTATGAATCAAGGTGACTGTACTATATATAGTATTATTTAGTTGACATAAATGTTCATACTGGTGAGATATATACCCTCATGTGATTGAGAGTCCCTATTTTCATCTTGACACAATCTTATTTCAATATCTTCATTGAGTATAGGGAGAAAGTTTCTTTGAAACATTATAACTGAATGTAAACGGAATAGTGGAAGAGTTGAGTAATGATCTCCTACAAACTCTGGAACTCTTGCAGTACAGTTTCCTCCTCCACAAGCACTGAATGTCCATATGTGAGTTCTGTGTGATGTGTTCCCATAAGTCAAACTAATACCATCAACATAGTTGTCATCAATAGTAGTATATGACCGTCCACTACCTGTAAAGCCATCAGGTGTACCAAAGTAGCCACCTTCAACTGTACCACATATGTGAGAATATGATAAATTCAAATTTATTGGACTAAAAGTAAATCCTGAGCAACCGGGCATCGGTGAACGTTTATAGCATCCATACTTATCAAAACTAAAGTCTCCTGTGCAGTACTGAGATCTAGTATTACGGTTTAGAGTTGCTATTCTAGTTAGTCCTCCAGTCACGTTACCACAAGTCCCAGTCATATCACAATAGACTTGTACAATAGAACCATTGGATGCTGTCAGCCAGTAATAGCCTGAATTATGTGGCACTGTGTTGTAAAGTTCTCTGCAAGATTTGGCTGGTAAAATCATACTTTTACCATACAAATTTAATACAGAATCACTACACTGTACAAAAGAAAGACGGCTTCTTTTGATGCATTCACTCAGTAAGTTCAAAAGATCACTATTATCATAAAATAAGTTTTGCAAGTGTGAGTAATTGTGTTGTACTAATAATTGAATAGGGTTAATGGTTTGATCCAATGTTTCATTCTCTGGTATTAAAGTGACTGATTCATTGAAGCTGATGTTATGGCACAGGTCAGGTTTTATAGCAACATATTTATCAGACTCTGTCATTGATATTTTCAAATAACCAATGAGTGTTGTTGTAGTTAATATTACAATTAGTATTCCAAAAATAAAGCTCAATAATGTCAATGTTATACTACTCCTGGATTTTGATATTGTGAGTTTAATTTTAGAAGAAGTTATTGGCCATGAGTTATCTTTCGTTGTAGTTGGCTGTTTTGTCATAATATTTGAAACGTAACAACAGTTTTCTGTAACTGCTATATTATTGTCTTTACTTTTCTTTTCCACTATATCGTAAAGTGGTGCACTGTTTTCTCTATTCTCATTTTTTATCATTTCGTACATAGGGCCAGTTTCTGATGATTCATGATCACAACTCATCTTTTTATAAAACTGTACAACTCTCTTCGTCCTGGATTGTTTAGTTGACACACTTTCAAACTTGTTTTAGAACTAGTTTTGACAAGTATTTTCCTGGGAGTAGAGTTTAAGTCATTCTTAGAAAACCACTTCCTGTTAATAGCAAAAGACTAACAAAATGTTATACAATCGCCTGCATTACTAAGTATGTGTGTGATTGTGTGGTTGGTAAGTACACCACTATGCCATCATAATGTATAGCAGTGCCCAGGCATTGTTATTATGCTAAAGCCCTTAATAATATAATTGTAGTCTTCTTATACTCAGGTACAGCTCATTATTACCTGAGTCTCTGAATAGGCTAAACAGAGTCCAAACACATGTTGATTACTTTATAGTACTCCTACACAAATGGCTTAGAATTCATGATTTTAACTAAAAGGGTTTGAACAATCAACATAAACCATATTAATGTTGTGATATAAATAGTACTTATTACATGAATCAGAGTGTGATATGGTGAAATGTATCACGAGCAGGCTAATTTATTTTCACTCGCCTTTGGCTCGTGAAAATAAAGCCTGAGAGTGAAATATCTAGCCATATCACTCTGACGAGTGTACTAGATATCTTCACTGAAGTTTTTTTTTTGGTAACTCATGGTGTATAGTTGGCAAAAACTCACTAGGGGCTCCCCACTATCCCAGCTGATTGTATTGGTACATTCTACTCTATTTTAAACTTGGTTGGGAGAGGGAATCTTCCCCCCTCCCATTGTATATTTAACCATGCTACAAATGTTTCTCTCTCCCAACTAAGTTTAATGAAAAATTAAAATGGAGAATGTACCAATACAGTCAATGCAGTTCATAGGCCAATTGTATGCGAACTGAAGCTCTTACCACTCATAAATAATATCCAAATCATGTATAAGTTGCAATCTAATATATTTTGGCCCCTAACTGCCATTAGCACCTGGTTTTCACACTGCATAGAGAAATTTCATCATATTCTGCAGAGCATAGAGTGATATTTCCTGTAAAATTCGAATTTTTACCCTATTTTCTGCCTAACTGCTGCAGGAAATCAGGGGTGGATTCAGATCTAGCGACAGGTAGGGGCCCCAATATATTTCGGTTAAATACACTCACGAAATTTCTTAAAATATTAATGATTGATTGTAATCATTTGAATATTAATTTATGAGTGAAGTGCATAAGTTAGTATGCAGATGAACTATAAATTGCATTACCAGTATTGATAATTTCTCCTTAAATTTTTTTCAAATACGGTGTGTGGAGGGGATGAGTGGCCTGGCCCCCTTGCCTCTCCTCCTGGATTCTCCCCTGGAAATACTATATTCCTGCAAGCAGCACAGACACATAATATTAATTTTGTTGCTGTGCAAGGATAACTCAGACAAAATACATTTCAAATGTACACATGTGATATGATACTACCATATTCTCAACAAAAAGCAACAGCAGCATTAAGTCTTCCAAATGAACTCAAAAACATAGAAACATGTTCGTTAATCAGTAGTTAGTTAATACTTCATACAATATCTTAAGTTGTGTCAAGAGCAAAAGTGGCTAACAGCTTGCAAAGCACCCAGCAACCATTATACGTGTTTGGTTGAGATGAAAATAAAATGGTGCAAGTTTGCATAAGTGTTGAAAAAGATATCTATGTAATGTATATTTTTTCTGTGTTAATATGCTGCTGTATAAACATTACGATAGGTATGTGCTTTCTATACACTATATTTCCAATAATGAAACAATACTGAACTCAAAGGATGATGTTTCTTGAGACAGAATATCCTTGGACAATGAGGGTTAAGATTGTTAAAAAAGATTCTGTTTAGTGGAGTTTGTACAGGGTTGACTAACAAATGAACACAAAGTGCAAGGGTCAAATTCCATAAAAAGAGACACGTACTACTCCAAACATAAATAAACTAATGGTGTGCTTGATCTCAAATGGCAGGCAAGCCTACTGAGCTAAATTATTTATATTGTGATGTATTTTACCTGAAGAAACCATTTTTATACATCATAATGACAATAAGAATATCAGACACTTTATATTAACCCTGCTTACGTAGTACATTCATATTTATGTTTGGTCTCATAAAGCTTAAATAATATTGTGATGTATTTCACCTGAAGAAAGCTTTTTCATACATCAAAACGACAAAATTGAATTCAATTGACAAGTAATTCATAAAAAGTGTAGTTGTCAAAATGAACCTTAAAACATCCTAAATATGAGTTATACTATGTGTGCCCTCATTTCACCCTACCCTTTCCCCCCCCCCCATACCCCCCTTTTGTTGTTGCTTGCAATCCCGCTCCAACCCCGTCTTATGGTCAAAGAAATAGCAATGAATAAATATTATTATGAATTTATAATCATAATAAATAGGAACATGAAATAATAATAATATTTGGAATACTTTTAATTAATATGCTTTTAATTGGGCATTTTTAATAGCTTTTTTTTTTGTATAGTACAAGATATTAATACAGCATATTGTGCCCATTACAGTTGTGACTAAAAAAGTTTCTTTTGAGTAGCTACACTTCTGTATTTTATCTGCTATTAATTAGACAAAATTAGTAAATAAAATTATATTGGTTTTAGTGATCAAAGTTGAGGTATTCAGACATTGTCTCCTGATAAATATGACTGTAAGGGGTCATTTAAACACTTCGTTACAATAGTAAAAAAGTTCCACACTTTACTGAATCAAACTTACTGTAATCTTCAGGGGAAAATTGGTAAGTGGGGCAGGCACAAGAATTCATCTTCCCAAGCAATTTTATTTGAAAAATTATAATTTTGAAGAATGTACAAATACAGTTAATGCAGTTCATAGGACAAGTGCTTGCTAACTTAAACTTAGAATTCACTAAAAATATCAAAATTGTTTATAACCATTCCATACATTTTAACCTAAATGTGTTTTGTTCCCTCCCTGCAGTTAGCACCAGATCCTCCCATGAATCTACTGAATCGTATATCAATCTTCAGCCTAAGGTTACACTATTCCTATATATTTGAGTAATATCAGGTTATAGACATGCACAAACTTTAACCTGGCTTTGTATTCTGTTATGTGGTAATTGTTGATATTGAGGAGTGGTAGCTACACGGAACTCCAAACTGTTATTTTTGCTTTTAAACCAAGTTTATTTCAGATGTCAATGGTCAGGCCTTGGCTATGTCTCTTGATCTTGCTCACCTGGGGCTTATAGGTTTGCTACAACAGAACTCACATATGGACATTTATTGTTTATGAAAGATATTGTAGAAAATAATTACTCATCCTTTTATTTTTCATTCACAATTGGCCATGATGTTCAAAACATTTATTGCCTTACTTCATGAGAATATTGAAGTTAGAGTATGTTAAGATGAAAACAGGAACTTCCAAAATAGTGAGTGTGTATACCTTAAAAATATGAACATTGTTATGTAAACTAAAATTTCTGTTACAGCAACTCCAGCTGTAACATTATCCCACATACAGATGCACACGCATACACAAACCACACACAGATGCACATGCATACACACCACACACACACTACACACACACTAACACACATTTGCTATTAGCAACTGATTAAACTTTCACTTGCATAGCTACTTCTTTAAGGCATTCATATAATATATATATATTTATTGCACCTTTTATATTTTTAATTGAATATTTCCGCATCACGCGAGCGTTCTGTATTCTCCCATATTGTACGGTTTATATTGTACGGTACACTACGCATGCGCGTAGCGAGTAAAATCAATGAAAATTGAATTGTAACCGGTTGAGAAAAAATATCAAAGAAGCAATAAATCACTTATCACACTCGTCGTACAATATGGGAATGATATTTTACTCTCACGCCACATTTTCACTCGCCTTTGGCTCGTGAAAATATTTTGCGTGCTCGTAAAATATTTTCCCATATTGTACTTTGACTCGTGCTATAAGTATTATATATATATATATATGTCCAACTTCAAAAGGTCACTGTGTGTCCACCTCCAAGGTATTTGAAGTTTGACATATATATTATATATATAATATATATATATATATATACATTTATTGCAGCTTTGATATTTTTACTTGAATATTTCCGCATCACGCGAGCGTTCTGTATTCTCCCATATTGTACGGTTTATATTGTACGCTACTTGTAGCGCGCGCGTAGCGAGTAAAATCAATGAAAATTGTATTGTAACCGGTTGAGAAAAATTTCAAAGAAGCAATAAATCACTTATCACACTCGTCGTACAATATGGGAATGATATTTTACTCTCACGCCACATTTTCACTCGCCTTTGGCTCGTGAAAATATTTTGCGTGCTCGTAAAATATTTTCCAATATTGTACTCTGACTCGTGCTATAAGTATTATATATATGAATGCCTTAAAGAAGTAGCTATGCAAGTGAAAGTTCAATCAGTTGCTAATAGCAAAAATGTGTGTTTTTGTGTGTGTGGTGTGTATGCGTGTGCGTCTGTGTGTGGTTTGTGTATGCGTGTGCATCTGTATGTGGGATAATGTTCTGGTTTACAGCTGGAGTTGTTTTAACAGAAATTTTAGTTTACATAAACAATGTTCATATTTTTAAAGTATACACCATCACTATTTTGGAAGTTCCTGTTTTCATCTTAACATACTCTAACTTCAATATTCTCATGAAGTAAGTCCTTCTAGAAGATTTTTAGGGAACTCCAGACCTGCCTGGTCCTTTGTTTACTATTCCAAAGCGATCTTTTGAAAAAGCAAATGTAGTTTGGAGGTCTTTCCAGCATTGTTGGTCTGCAAAATGGCCATTTTTGCACTACTATGACTCTTCCCATTTAGTTATTTGCTACACATAATTTAAAATGTTTGAAGAAAATAACGCTAAGTTTTCTTGTGTTGTTTGCTTTGTAGCTATGTCCAAGTAGCTATATTATATATACACATTACATAATAGATAACTTCAATTTCACACAATTTATTTGACATGAACCTACTGATTGTTATAAAAATCATTTTATTTGTAATATAATAAAATAATAGTTGTACTGACTTTTTTTTATTACAGTGGTACTTGAATTTATTAGATACACAGAGCATTATATTTCTGATATACATATAATAATGCATGTTGTAGTTTAAACTCGCTCTACACATACTGAATGTCCATGTTATTCAACATTATTGTAGTACATGATTTATTAGTACTTACGAAGACATCTGGCATAGCTACCAAAAATATTAATTTTAGCTGTGTTTTATAATGTGAGTGTATTTATTAATAATTATAGTATAAGTTATTAAAATTCTGTAGATTAAACACAAACACTGACTAATCCGGTATTGGTGATGTTCTTAACGTTTAAGACTACTTTCGAAACTGATATAAACTGCAAAGCGTTTCAAGAAGGTTAAGTATATCTATTTCCATGTTTTATGTTAGGCACAATATGCTTATAAGAGAATAATTGAAGCAACATGAAATTAAAATTTCCATGTGTCTCTGTCCAGTGCTAGCTATAGAGTAAATAAATAGTTAAGGAGGTAAAGTAGCACTTTCCTCAAGAAATGCTTGTGGTGGGACCTACTCATTATTGGCCAAGCTTAAATACAGGAAATATGACTTCAAAATACCAAAAATGAAAAAACAAAATGAAAAACATGTTTGTTTGGAAGGAAAACACTGGTTATTTTAAACAATAGCAGGAATAACAAATAACTTTAATAGATGAATTCAGTTTATGAAATGCAACATACATTGCTAAGCATTGTATTATTATGGAATATATATATATTATATATATATATATATTGAGCTTTTATTACATATTATTCATCAATTAGCGTATGTTTCTTCCTTTTTTACATAGCATTCAACACAAGATAGCTAGTGCATAAAAGAGCTATATATTATATAATATATAATAAAGTCTATATGTTAAAATTATGTTCAACAACTCAAAGCTAGAATTACCTGTGCTATGTAGACCTTAATTTCTTCTCTTAACTCTCTTTCTTAAATAACAAGAAATGATAATGGATAAAATAACATAATAATAATATTACCATTATTTATAGCCAATGAATATTTATAAGTGGAGTCACTAAATGTAGTCTGCTTTATGTTTGTTTTGGTTCTATTATATTCTAAATATTATTACAGTCTGCATTATATTGGTTATATACACAGTATGAGGACACAATAATACTCTTTATTCTATGTTCCTCAAATACCAAAGTTTGATAAGCTAGTTTATTTTTGTTTATTAGCAATAATAGATAACTATAATAAGTTGTATATGTGGCTGATAGTATTTCTATAACTGAAAGTCATTAGTCTTTTGTTATTCTTGTGTGCTATGATCATTGTTATTTCCAGACAAACAAGTTTTTTGTTTGTTCATTCCAATTACGATTTATGCAAACGTAACTATGCTTAAGTTGTATTTCATATCTGTGGGGGGATGATAATGCGAAAGTAGCCTGGCAGTAGATACATAGTTATCACAAACAGGAAATTGTTGAGTTAAGTGTTCATAGTAAGAGAACACAAGAAACTAACTTTATAGCTAGCAAATGGTAAGGTTTTGAACACACAATAAACTAAATCCTTTTCAACAAAAATCTCAAATAAGCAATAACAAATGTATACTTTTAACTAGTAGCTAATTTTTTACTATACCTGAGTCACTGAAGAAGGCTGAACAGAGTCCAGTCCGTCAGCTTGATTATTAATTATTAAGTTATCTCCGTGAAAATTTTTAACTTATGATTTTATCCAAAAATATTATATAATAATCACAGACCATGCTACTGTCATATCCTATATTATACTGAAGAGATTAGCTGCCAAATGGTACACTAGGTATAGTTGTACTCTATAAGACCTATAATCTCTTGCTCGCAACAAAATAAAGGAATAATCCTAAGGTAATTCATATGAAACAAATTTTTAATATTCTACATGTCATTATACTTGTTTGCAGTAATAAAATATGTAAACATACAGATATCCAAACAGTAAAGACACCAATAGCTTTCAAAACCACAAGTATGTCAGCCTAGATTTGTTTACCTGTTTGTCTTTTACAATAGTCCAATTTAATTATAAGTGTATTGTGTAATTATGATGTATAATTTTTGTAAAATATCTCCTGTCCATCAGTTGCATTACTTCAAAGGCTTTAAAAACAATTCTGTTTTGAAATTTTTTTACTGTGCTTAATCTTATGGAAAAATTAAACTTTCATTTTGCTCACATTTTATTGTTGTACTGGTTAAAAATAAACTTTTTAAAGTTATCTAAACATTTCCATATTTAAAAAATCGTAAGACATAATGAACATGATCTACAATGAGTAAATACTTTTAATAAATATCAAAAATGTGGTGTTTGAATTGCTTTTTTATTGTAAATTATTTTGTATTAACAAAGCTTCCGTAGCAGTTGTGGCTGAAAGATGTTTCTTTTGTGTATACACTGTTGTGTTCTATATGAATGCAGACAAAACAAGTAAAATACAATTAGTATGAGTGCTCAAAGTTGAAGTATTCAGACAACGATTTCTGGTAAACAGATTATACAATGTCCATAAAACACTTCGCTACAATGCAGAAAAACATTCCACATTATACCATAGTGTACTTTCAGAAGAAAAATGGGGGGGAGGGCCCGGGTTCATCCTCCCAACCAAGTTTAATGACAAATTATAATGCAAAAGAATGTACTGATACAGTCGATGTAATTCATATCTACTATTATGTAGACAGGCACACAGTGCAGTGCATTCCAGTTTTATATTCCTATGTAGTAGTTGTTGACAGTTAAAATGAATGGATTCTGTGTTGTTAGAACTTTCAAAACTAACCATATAAAGCTCCAAACTGTTTTTCTTTGCCTCTAAAACTAAGTTTATTTTATATGTAAACAACACAGGTTAAGTATTGAACATTCCCTCGTTTGGTATTCATTGAGTATTGTATGCATTGTACTGCAACCTTAGGATTAATGTCAACACCCATTGCAATATTTTTCTACATCATCTGGGTTCAGAGTTATAATGCTGGGCTATTATATCCCCCCAGGTTATACAAGTGTTTATTGACTAATACTCATTACTATGTTGTTCACGCTTGAGCAGTACATAATAAATTTATTATTCATTGATAATACTGCAGAATGTCACTCATTTAATTGGTTGTATTTGTACTAGTGCCTGCGGCACTCTTGTAAATGCTAAGAAAACAGACTCATGATATCTTCCCGTATCAAATGAATAATTTATAAATTAATGGTATACTACGAAAGAATTTTAATGTCACATGCTTATAACAGTCATAAAATTAGCTAAGTTGTGTGCACATGTGGCTAGCAACATCCAATAATAATTATGTTTTTGTTTAGATGAAACCACAACGGTACAAGCTACTGAGCCACTGCAATACAGCAACGTAATATATGCTTATTCTCTTACATGCTGCTGACTTAAGCTATTAGCAACTGATTGACTGTCACTTGCATAGCTACTTTCTTTAAGGCATTCACATATGTATATGTATATATGTCAAAGTTAAAAAAGGTCAATGCAAGTCCACCTCCAAAGTTATTGTGTGTTTCTTGAATTTTAATCTACTAAGATCAAGTTACTTGTTTACTGTTCATCAAACTTTATTAAATGTGAATAACAAGTCATAAGCTACAATTGCAAAACTTAGCACTGTTAGTTATTATAGTCTTACAAAATATATATAGCCAACAGCTGTCCAGGTCTTTACAGTGTTGTTATTGTTCATTAATGCAAGCTTATAATAATAGTTGAATACCTGAATAAGAGTATTTAACCTGTGCTGACTTGTTTGCCACTCAACTATTTAAGTTTTACTTTCAATGTGTATTATTGGAGTTATGTGCAATTGTTTGTCCTACCTGACAATTTGCTGTAATTTTAGCATAATATGTCATAGTATTATTACATAAAATATTAATCCAATAATATCCTGTTTTTCTCATTCCCAGTCACCCAAACTTTTCAAATGCATTCCCTCGCCCCCCCCCCCCCCCCCTTCCACATCCACCTTTATCTCAACTTCTGACAAAAGAATGTGAATTTGTGAATTGTATTCTGAGACAAATTTAGCAGAATATTTCAAATATCAAAGTCTTACATCTTATAAGGGTAATTCCTGGGAAGCTAGGGGGCCTTGTCACCCAAACTTTTGACCATCATATGACACGTGTGGACTACACATGTCAATAAACTTTAATTCCAGTACGTTTCGACAAAGTTTGCTGGTCTTATTCAGTTACAGATAATAACTAAAAAGTGGAGTGACTAGCTGAATGAATCAATAAATGGTGGTAAACTGCATCACTATGCCTCTCAAAAATAACATTTGGATTCTATATGCTATAAATTAGAAAAGAATTCTAATTAATATTAATAATATATTAGTGTGAGTGCTCAAAAGCATCCCAAGTAAGGATCAATTCATTTATATTGTATCTAAATTAAATAGAAAATAAAAGCATTTCAATTGAAGTTTCTGTTTAAGTGTGTGGGGGTTTAAGCTGACTTTTCTTTAAACGGGGTAGACTGCCACCAGAGTCGGTCTATAACTAATTTCCTGCCTCTTGATCATTTAACTAATAGCTCCTCCTAACCACCCAGGGGCGTCCAGGAAGTTATAGATGCAATATTTTAGTTATACAATGATGCAGGTGAACATATGGTGAGACTGACTAAAAGTGAGTGGACCCACCAAGCCATGCAATATATATAGCCAGTCCAACCATGGGTGAAACATAAATAAAGTGTGCACTCGCTCAATAAACACATGTGTGAATTATAGAATGTTCTAGAACACGCTCAATAAATAGAATGTTCTGAAACACGTTAGAGTGTCAAGTGAACCAATAACAAATTGTCAGTTCATTCAGTGGGCGGTGTCTACAGTTCAGACAATTTTAATGAATCAACAAGTTCTATCTCGGGTCCATAGAGGTGGTAGATGAAGTGTATTTCTAACCCGCAGCTCAGCCCAGTCACTCGTAGCCAGACATTTACCAGACTATAAAGTTACTTTTACTGTTGTTAAGATTACCCAGTGCTTCTTCTTAGACAAGCAGAGAGGCACTGAAGATAAACTTACACTAAAGACTAAAAAAACAATTAATAAACCAGTTATTCTCTGATCTTAGTGAATTGTTTTAGATTTCTGATGTTAATGTAAATCATTATTTTTATGCATATTGAATACTATATCAGTACTTATAACTATTATTAAGCTTAAACAGTGAAGAGAATTAACTATCCAAACGCCTACATTTCTGAATATATATATGCATATAAACAGTGAAGAGATTTGACTATACAAACGCCTACATTTCTGAATATATATGCATATATGTATATATTATATTATGAATATAATATGTATAATTTTTACAGTGTATAATATACAAAAAAAATCATGCTGTTGCGATGACTGTTTAATTCCAGTATTACAATAATAATTACTAACATGCATAAACTTAATCGAATAATGAAACAGTTAATTCCATAAACTCATCAAGTTAATTTAAATAATGTTATGGTTTGACTGTGTTTAGAAAAAAGACTTCCAAAGCTCTTTAAACAATCAGTGTAAACTTGTTTATGCTTTTATTAAGTTCATTAGAAAAAACATAAAAGACCAACTAGTGCACTTCCTTGCAGCTACTTTGCCTATCGTACAATGTTGTGATATTCAAAGTAGGAACATTTACTTAGCCCTTGTTCCTTTAGTAAACAACAGAGCTTTGTTATGACTCAAACAATGAGTGGTTTACAACATGAAACTTCTATATATACTACCATTGAGAGAGAGCAAGATTAAGATGAATCCTCCTATGATCTTGAAAATCTTACCTTGAATTGAAACAATGTATGTAGGAAGATGTTGATTTGATTGATAATATTAAAGAAAAATAAATGTTGTCCTACATATTCAGGAAGAAATATCTGTAACACAAGAAGCAATTAAAGCAACCATGGTACAAATAACTGCAGTGAAGATATCTAGCAGAGAATTAACCATTTATTGCACTCATATGAGTGATTTGGCAAAATATTTTACTCTCAGGTTTATATAGATACATCACTCACTCGTGTAATAATGATTATTTATTAACATTTATATGTGTGTTTTCTTGTAATTAAAATGTGAAATCTTATAGTTGCTTTATATTAAAATACACAAGTTAACCATATCATTAATATTAATTTGATTTTTAAGTGACATTTATAAATGATTAAAATTATGCTGTTCTTTAGATCAATATTATTATGCAGTAATTTATAATGGTTTGTCTACAATGTTTGATATACTACACTCTCTAGTCTTGTAAACCGCATCTGTACTGTGCATGAGTAAAACATTCAGTTAGAATATTAGATAAAATGTGTATGTATGTATGCATATGTATGTATGTGTGGTGGCTGTGTGGTGTGGTGGTTGTGTGGTGTGGTGGTTGTGTCCTTGACTAAGGGCCTAAGGTCCCAGAGTTCAAGCTCAACTCAAGCAATTTTCCATCTTATTTACCATCTGCCTCCTACCTGCCCAACCAGTCCACCTAGTTGTGGATTGGGTACCTGGCATTTGCTGGGGTGCAAATTCAAGGCATTTTCTCATGTAACAGCTATGGTCCAGGTGGGACTTCATGCCCACACCACTTGCTATAGGAAAGCAAATGGTCTCCTGCCAGTTCCTAGCCCGGCTCCAGGAGCTTTGCTTGCATTACTCACTGTGCCTGCTTAGTGCACAGACATCCTGGCTCTGCCAGGTGTGCATAACCACTAGCGCTTGCAAGATAATTTGAATGTGTGTGCATGTGTGTGGGTGTGTATGGCCTCTTTATTGATTTTTCTCCAGTTGTCGAAAATTTAAAGAAGTTGCTTGTGTGGTGCTTAGAATTTATACCTTATCACCTTTGGGTAACTACTGAATAAAACAAGATCCATAACCCCCCAATTTCATTTTTGTCAGGAGAGTATCAATGATACTTACAAAATCAGGCAGAAACATATGAATGTAGCTTCAACAAAGAGTGATAATATCATAAATTAATGAGAGGAGGAAGACATGTGGAGACGAAACAATTTTTTTCTGATGTTAATCATTACTATTTTGAGAAATTAGCTACTATATAACAGCATTACAATCTATGTTGTTGTTTAATTGTAAAGAATAAAACATAAAAATGTTACTAATGAGGAGTATCACTACACAGTAAAAAATGGGGTGTAACGGTACACCCTTACTAGGGTGTTATGGAACACCCTATTAAACAGGGGTGTTATGGTACACTCTATGGTGCACCATAACACCCTACTATAAAGTAGGTGTTTAATGAAACACCTTATGGTGTACCATAACACCCTATGATGTATCACAACACTTTATAGTAGTATACTCTTAAATCCTGGTGAGAGCAACTTGTAAAAGCAGTCTAAGGATAACCTTTTTGTTATATTATTATGATTGAATTTTGTCAATTTCTTTAAAAGACTGGTGGCCTGTGTGTGATAAACAAATGGTATGAGTGTGACTCAGTAAATCAATTTGAAGTTCTTGCCAAAATACTACATATCTATACCATAGAGACTATTATAAAATAATTAAATGCCACTTATCCCTTTATATTTCTGTGCTTTATCTTTTGTCTTGTATATCTGAGGACCTTGTACCCAACGTGCATATAATGAATTAGGATAGATCGTCAAGTAAAATAAAGCCTTGATACACTTCAATTTGTTTTAAATAAATTCTCACTAATAATGTTTATACATTACATTTTGAAGAAAAAAGAAAAAGAAAAAAAAAACTATACATGATCAACAAGTGAAGGTTCAACAATAGAAGATGACTTGAGAACAGATCTTCACTCTTCCATGATGGCACACATTATCTACATCACATACAACACAATCTATAAGTTTTGTTGCAAGCACAGAAATATCAGATTTTCTTTCCACAAGCAGTTATACCCAGCCTAGCCATAGATAAGTATTGCTAGACAGAAATTCAAAATTTAGAATATGCATAGAATTAACCTGGGCCCCAGAATATTCAGGGTTACGCATTCAATATAATGATAATGTTATCTTGACTTCTTGCTGAAATCTGTTATTTATTTGCATACTTACTGTCCCTTTACCAGATATGAACATAACCATACAAATCTGGTAAGAATAAGCAGGTTAACTAAATAGAAAGTATCTGTATCATTGCTTGGGCTCATAGACAGTGTGTGCGTGAGTGTGTGTGTGTTTGTGTGCGTGCGTGCATGTCGTGACTTTAACACATATAGCTGCATTTAACTTACCACATCAAACATATCATTTAGGCCCATTGTCAGAAAGTACTTCACCTACACAAACATGAACACATACACATGCCACATAAATGCATACATATCTCCACAGGCACATGTGTAATGGGTAAAAAGTGGTATGTAACAAGATATGTTAGACTGCACTGTTACTACAGTGTGATTTAGGAAAACAGGACCAGAGAGAAGTGAAACTATTGCCAAAGAGCGAACATGACGTATCGTGATTTTATTATCCAGCCTCTAATGGGATCCAAGGTGTTTGAAGTTACAGAAGGAATCTGTGATAGAACAACTGCAGAGATGAGTGAAACTAAGACAACTGATTTTATTCAACAAACACTTATTAAGCATTTGTCAAAAAAAATCCAATTATTTTTAAATACTAATGAATTTTGTAAATATCACAGGTTCTAGCTGTTTGTTTTTTTAATATCGAATCCTCATGAATGTTGCACAACAAAATTTAAATTTAAAGGTATGTTTGGTAAGGGTCAACAAATGCACATTTCAATCTTACAGCCCTGCCTAGAAAAGTAATGGTATTGCTAGCTTGTAAAGAGAGCTAGCCAGGCAACCACTGCTTTGATCATCAGCTCAAGGACAAAATATCAATGCTAAATAAACAGCTAATAGCACTGCAATTCTAATACATGTTAGGATGTTGGCAAACTATTAGCAACTAATAGCATGGTTTGTCGTATGATGCATCACCTCATTCTAATTACCTTACTCATGCTATTAATCCTGACTACCTTAGTTACTCATGTTCAATACAAACTCACATATTATTCTATTTCACCTCTTGCTGTCACTGAGATCACAACAAATCTCTTCATCAAGATCACAGATTCCTACATGATTACACATACAAAGTATACCTATAACACTGGATACATTTCTATAATATTACAGGGCTTCAAGGATATAGACTCTGCTCTATACCATATTCTAATTATAGCACCACTCTAATAGTAGCACCTTTTCGCGGTAATATTTTCTTCCTAGTTCTATTTCAAACTAAACTGAATTTGGAATTATTCTATGGTGCTTAGCCAATATGTACAGACTCATCGCATACATAGATTTGTGGGACTATCTTCTACCTCTATCTGGGCTGAAACTACTGCTTTTTATGAAAGGGAAGCAGAGAAGATGAAATTTAGTGCTGGTCCTCCAAAATTGCCATCACTGCACGAAGACACTTGTATGAATACCCTTACGTCGACGAGACATCTTTAGACTGATTAGACTAACATTTCTTCTGCTTCTGCCCTCTACACAGACAAAGCCAAGAATAAAATTACTTTTGGTAAAGGGATAACGCTTAACTTTTAATGGGAGGGTAAAGGGTATTTATCCTAAATCCCTTGATACTTGATGGGGTAAAGGGTTTTTGTCCTAAAAAGAGTGTCTATTATTGGATCGTGATGTATATAAGTGGCGGCAGAGAGCGAGATTCTACAAAATGAAAACGCGGACACACAACAAGACATTGATTGAGCTAGCTTGAGATATGGATACTTTGTGTGAAGGTAGATAACCAATTTTATAGATAGCGATAAGCTCGAGAGCACTGGTGTGATATTGGTTGATAATCAGAACTTCAATAACATTTTTATCTGATGATAACTGCAGTGTTCCTTTTATATGTGATCACTTCAACTTTAGCCCCATCAGGGATTGATACAGGATTTTTATTTGAGGGGTAAAGCTTTAAGTATGGAAATGAGACATTTAGTACAGTTAAACTGACCTACCAATTGGATAAACGTTGATCTTTTTTCTTTTCTTTTTCATATTCAAGTAGTCATTTTTTTTGGGCTTTGATTTTTTTAAATCTTCTTGTGGAGTATGATATTGTGAAAAGGTTTCATGGCTAGTATTGAGTACTGCATATTCTCTGACTTCACTATATTTTTTTTTTGCTTTTGTCTTATTTCATGTATTTTCAGCACAGAAGCTACTACTACTACCACCAACACAAACAACCCACTAAAAGGGGACGCTGTAAGACGCACTCCCATTTGTCAGCTGCTGGTAAAGGAACAGCACTCATTGAGTGAGCCAGGGAGGAAAGAACAACACAAGGAGTTGTAGACAACTCAGGTAATAATAATGAGAAATTTCACAAAGAGAAAGTAAAGGTGCCAATTTGGAAACATAGCAATTAGAGTTGATGGGCATGATAAAACAGGCGAGAGTGTTACATGTAGGTCACACATAAGCATCATCGGGAATTTACATATTGGCAGGGTTTCATACTGGATTTTTTGCTGAGGGGAGACTTCAAGTATGCTAAGCCACACTCATTTTTGTACTTGGATAGGTGAAGACGAGAACTCTGTGTGTACATTGTGTTGTAATGACTGCTAGAGGGTACTGTTGTATGTATTCTATGGCTAGTACTGAGTACAGCATATTTTAAGAAAGAGTGTGATTATGATTATTTTTCTTGAGGGGGGTGGGAGGGGGAGAGACTTTCACTTAGAGAATATTCTTCCTTCCCCAGCTCCCTGTATGCCTATACAAAACTCTTGTATTCGGAGGTGCTAATCCACATACATTTCATACAGTTGGTTAATTTTTGATAATACAGGTCATTATATGTGACCGTCTACAGGAAAATCAGGCACAACATGGCGTGTGTAAATGTCAGGGAAAAGGTTGGTCGAATTCTTAAAATTGCATTAAATACGCTAACGGAAGGGAACGGTTATGTAGAATGTATTGAGAACCACTTAAGCTATGACTATAACACTTGGAAACTCAATATCTATAGATGCTGACGACTCAGTGCAAAAAAAATAATTTATTATTATTTTTTTAAATTTTTTATGGAGGCCACATTGGGCGTGATTTTTCTGTAGGCAGTCGCATATAGAGAAGTGTTGTACCCACTGGACCAGTAGTGATGTGGTTGTTCTGCAGCTTTGTTAGACGCTCAGCGTATAGCACACAGTATGAATGTTTAGCTTCATATTCATAGTCCAGTGATGAACAATCAAGTAGACTAATTGTATACAACAATTTAGTGTTTCATGTTCACTGCAGGCCACCAGGTTTTTGTCCAGTGTTGCCTCACGATGTACATCGCCCAAGGTGACAGTAAAAATGCTACCCAGTGTTTTGAGAAGGTTCTGGCAGCTAAGCCTAGCAACTATGAAATATTTAGGAGTACTTGAAGAAAGTGACAGACCAGTTCCCAGATGATATGGAGACTTAGATAGAACTGGGCAGTATCCTGGAACGGGGGGATTTAAAGGTGGGTGTGGTCAATGCATTAGTATCCTGGAACAAGGAGATTTAATGATGGGTGTGGTCAATGCATTAGTATCCTGGAACAGGGAGATTTAATGGTGGGTGTGGTCAATGCATTAGTATCCTGGAACACGGAGATTTAATGGTGGGTGTGGTCAATGCATTAGTATCCTGGAACAGGGGGATTTAATGGTAGGTGTGGTCAATGTAATATAGAA